>Ga0206811_1044_pt1 | contig 31102 bp, 22 predicted proteins | sample Alteio_BWOrgCont_53_FD_152886 | JGI IMG/M metagenome (GOLD analysis project Ga0206811, IMG submission 152886) | Enriched cells from forest soil in Barre Woods Harvard Forest LTER site, Petersham, Massachusetts, United States -... | ecosystem: Environmental > Terrestrial > Soil > Temperate forest >... | reverse complement strand
ATGGAGTACATTCCGGGTCAGACGTTGCAGCAATTACTTGACGCCAGCGGGCCACTGGATCTGACGGAGATTCTGAAGCTGGGGCAGCAGATGGCCGGCGGATTGGCGGCTGCTCATACGCAAGGGCTGGTTCATCGCGACATCAAGCCGGCGAATATCCTGCTGGAAGATGGTGTCCACACGAAGGTGAAGATCACCGATTTCGGCTTGGCTCGGGCGGCCGACGATGCCACCTTGACCCAAAGCGGGATCATCGCCGGTACGCCGATGTATATGTCTCCTGAACAGGCCAACGGCCTCCCGATCGATCAGCGTTCGGATCTGTTTGGTTTGGGCAGCGTCTTGTACCAAATGACCACTGGTCGCCCACCGTTCCGGGCCGCGACGATGCTGGCGGTGCTGAAGCGAGTCACCGAAGATACGCCGCGGGCCATCCAGGAGATCATTCCTGAAACGGCTGACTGGCTGGTCGCCATCATCACGAAACTGCTGGCCAAGAATCCGGACGAACGTTTTCAATCGGCTACGGAACTCGCGGAATTGTTGGCACGGTGTCAGGATGAATTGAAGCACAACGGCAAGGTGACGCCGATCGCCGGACTGATGCCAGCGACTCCCGCGCGAGCCGCGACACACGAGGCGAACGCGACAGTCAGACAGCCCAGCGGGAGTCGCGGGCGACAACTCGCAGGTGCAGCAATCGCCGTGTTGATGATTGCTGGATTGGTGGTCCTGATCCGAAGCGGAAATTCCAGGCAGTCCTGGACCGGATTGCCGCCAGAATCGAACAACATTGCATCCCAGGCCGACGTCAAGCCGAATGTGCGGAAGACTGACACGCACGACATGCCGGCTGATCACGACATGCCGGCTGATATGGTAAACCCCGCCATCGCTCCATCTGATGCAGCACAGGCGACGAAACCTTCAGCGGAACCGACCACGCAACGCGGCCTGCCGACCGAGTACACGAACAGCATCGGCATGGAGTTCGTGATCGTGCCGAAAGGCAAATCGTGGCTGGGCGGGGGCAAAGACAACCCGGGGGAAAAGGAAGTCGAGATCTCATCCGACCTCTACCTCGGCAAGCACGAGGTCACGCAGGAGCAGTGGGAGAAGGTGATGGGGGAGAATCCCAGTCATTTCTCGCGTACGGGCGGTGGAATGGACCAGGTGAACGATATCAGTGACGCGGAACTGAAGCGATTCCCGGTGGACAACGTCACGTGGGATCATTGCAAGCAGTTTATTGAGAAGCTGAACAAACTGGAGGCCGAGAAGTGCTGGGTTTATCGATTGCCGACGGAAATCGAGTGGGAGTATGCCAGTCGAGGTGGACCGATGGCCGAGAAATGGAATAGCGCCTTCGACTTCTATCTCTCCGAACCGACGAACGCTTTGATGCTGGTAGACGCGAATTTTAACAATGGAACGATAGACAACTACGTTGGGCAGAATCGAAGCTCCAGGGTTGGCTCATTCGCACCAAATGCCTTGGGATTGCACGATATGCACGGCAACCTGTGGGAGTGGTGTGCAGATTCCGACAAGACGACTGATGGAGAGCCAGGATTCGCAAACCGTGGCGGCAGTTGGGGTAGCCCAAGTGATGAATGCACCGCGGCATTTCGCACCATCCGACTGTCATCGAACGTGAGCCACAGCCACGGCGTGCGTCTGGTTCGTGCCTCGCTCTGCGATGCCGAGACCCGGCATATCGCGGCACTTCCGGCCGAGCAGCAGGTGGAAGAAGTCCGCAAGGAATTGATGCGGAGCAACCCGGACTTTGACGGAGAGCTGACTTCCCGGATCGAAAACGGGTCGGTGGTTTCCGTGAAGTTCAAATCGGATCGAGTGCGCGATATCACTCCCCTGCGCGTCCTGAACCAGTTGACGTCGCTCGAATGTTACGGGGTCGACAGAGTCGGGGAAGTGACGGACCTGTCACCACTCACTGGCTTGCCGCTGACCAGACTTCATTGCCATTCCAATCTCATCTCTGATCTGACGCCGCTTATAGGTATGCCGCTTTCAAGCTTGTCCTGCAGCTTTAATCCGGTCTCTGACCTGTCGCCACTGAAAGGCATGCCGCTATACGAACTCCGCTGCCAGAGCACTCTGGTGGCCGACCTCACGGCACTGAAAGGCATGCAGTTAACTTCGGCGATTTTTGAAGACTCACCCGTGTCGGACCTGACGCCCCTCAAGGGGATGCCACTCGACGAGATCTCGATCGGCAGAGGTGTGACGGATCTCTCGCCATTGAAAGGGGCACCGCTGCGCGCGGTGACCTGCGCAATGGCCTCGAATCTCGCTGACCTCGCACCGTTAGCAGGGATGTCACTCAAGTACCTCAATTTGGACAACACGAGAATATCCGATCTGACCGTGATAAAAGGGATGCCTCTGGAACAAATCAACGTTGCCCAAACAAACATCGTCGATCTCCAGCCGCTCAAGGAGACGCTCACGCTGGAGTATTTGAATTGCGGCAAATTTATCACCGATCTATCACCGCTGAAGGGGCTGTCGCTGAAACGGTTGATTTGCGATTTCCAGCCCGCCCGCGATGCCGAAATTCTTCGCTCTATCAAGTCACTTGAACTGATCAATGACAAGTCGGCCGCCGAGTTTTGGAAGACTTACGACGAGGTTGAGCCCAGGAAGTAACGCCAAGGTTTGTACGTATCGGTTGCCATTACTCGCAGGACTGGTCGGCACTGGTGATCGTTCAGGACAGAGGTCGGTCACATCGACCGACGCATGGACGATTGGCCAGTTTGCCCGAATGCGACTCAATTTACCGAGGGCACAGGCACTCGTCGCAACCGCCGAAATTCGAGTTGGGGCAAAACCCGGAGCATGGCGTTGTTCAGGGTGACCGTCGAGCAACTCGTCGCTGCAATCATGGTCTGCTGCGTGTGGGCCAATTTCGTATGCCACCCGTCTTCAAAGCCACTGATACATCAAGGATCAAACGCATTCGTCACGCGTTTCACGGACAAGGTCTACAGCGATTTCAACCATGCCGGTCGTTTGACGGATTTCTTCCGTAACCTTGTTGCCTCGCTCCTGAATACGGCGGTAGACCTCCGGATCGAGGGGCTTGCCCGCGATCCGTTCAAGGAGGGCTTCGGTGTCTGCGTCGGTGAAATGTTGGGTGCGGATGTTCATGGACGAATCGTCGGAATCGGAGGGGCAAGGGTCAGTGGCAGAACGTCGCCCCATTGCGACGTTCTGCAAATCGATCACAAGACGATTGACTCTTGCTTTTTGGAACTTCCTTTTTTGGCGGCGGTTGCTTTTCTTTTCGTTCCTTTGCTGGCCTCGGCAGCCGTTCCCTGGCTTCTCATTTTACTCCTGGTCGGTTTTGTCTTGATCGATTCAATCTTCGGATTCTGCTCAAGCTCAAGACCACTCAATGGCACCAAACACTTTCGACAACGAGCTATTGCCTTTGGAAAGGAAATGCACAGGACATCGGTGAAATCTCGTGAGCGATGATTGGTGCTCGACCCTTCCCATCGAAAATGAACGGCCAGCCCGTTGGGCCTCAGTTCTTGAATTTTGCGCTGCTTCCAGGGCCTCCGGAAGCCTCCGACCCTGGCTATTGGAACGAATGGCCCCGTTGGGCCGAAAGAGAAATGTAGTGCCGAAAGACAAATGCAGGGCCGAAGGACGTTCATGCAACCTGGGATTTCGGCCCAACGGGCGAGCCGTTCCAATAGCCAGGGCCAACGGCCCTGGTTCCGTCGTTATTATGTTACAAAGGCCCAACGGGCTGGCCATTCGAGGTTCACCTCACCTAATTTTGAAAGCGACCTGCTATGCCTCAGTCATTGTCCCAGGTCTGGTTGCACCTCGTCTTCAGCACCAAGAATCGCCAAACATTTCTTCAGAACCCTGACTCTCGAGAAGAAATGTTCAAAATGCTGAGCCACCACGTTGAGGAAACCGGTTGTTTTCCGAAGCGTTCGGGAAGCTGGATTGATCACGTTCATGTCGTTTGCGGACTGTCTCGAACGATGTCGATTGCCAGGTTGATCGAGCACTTGAAGACCGAAACATCGAAGTGGGCCAAGAAAACGGCCAACGGCGTCCCCGTATTCACGTGGCAAGCAGGCTATGGAGCGTTCTCTGTCAGCCAGTCCCACCTCAATCGTGTGATCGAGTATGTGGAAAATCAGGCGGAACGGCATCAGCATCTGCATCAGTCGTTTCAGGATGAATTCCGGGAATTGTGTCGTAAACACGAGATCGAAATCGACGAACGCTATGTCTGGGACTGACGGCGAATTGCCGTTCGGTATGAGTAACGGGCTTGAGCAATTGATCGCCCGACGCGGGGATCACGCTGTTCCGCTTAAACTCCCGAGAGACACTGAACGAGGGCACCTTTCAAACGTTTGGAAGCTGGCGGCATCCGCACGCATCAAGGATTAAGCGCATTCGTCACGCGTTTCGCGGATAAGATCGACTGCGATTTCAATCGTGCCGGTCTTTTGACGGATCTCTTCCGTAACCTTGTTGCCTCGCTCCAGGATGCGGCGGTAGACCTCTGGATCCAGCGGCTTGTCCGCGATTCGCTCAAGGAGAGCCTCGATGTCTGCGTCGATGAAATGTTGGGTGTGGATGCTCATGGATGATTTCTCGGAAGGGGAGTGGCAAAGGTCAATGGAAGAAGGCCGCCCCATTCCGACATTCCGCAAATCGATCACAACACGATTGACTCTTGCTTTTTGGAGCTTCCTTTTGCCACAGGGGACAGCGACCCGGCATATCTTGAATGGTGATGCAGGAATACGGGTTTCAGCGGTCGAACTCGTTCACTCCCTGCTTCATCCTGAGCTCCAGGAACGAGCTGTAGGGCACCATTTCCCCGCGGTCGTTCTTGAAGGACAAAAGAAAGTAATCCTCGACCAGCTTCTGGACCTTCGGCTCGGCCTGGCCGTCACCGTCTGCGACTTTGAATCGGCTCTCGATCGCATCCGCGATCGGCACTCCTTTCCGCGTGGCGACGTCGCGGTTGATGACGAGCTCATATTGTGGGTAGTTGCTGGCCAGGAAATGAAATAGCGTCTCCAGCTTCTCGCGTTTCAACAAGTCATCCAGGAACGTCTCGGACGCTCTTCCGGGCCGCCCGTCGTTGTTCGAGTTCGTCTTATCCAGGACGCGTACGGAGAAACCCCCGGCCGCAACGAAAACCGAAACGGCGGGCGGTTCGAAAAACTCGAGATCGACATCCATCGTCCGGCATTTTTCCTCAAGCGTCTCAATCATCTGTCGCGAGGTCAGCTTGCGGTCGGACCGGTCCTTCAAACGAAAGAGACACGTCCCCACGTTCCGGTCGCGGCGCTCGGTCCGGATCTGGTAACCCACCAACGAGGAGACCGAGGTGATCCCGTCGATGCCCCTCGCGATCGCACCCAGCTCGTGGCACTTGGCGCTCGTGTATTCGAGCGTCGAGTCCGGACGAGTCTGGATGACCGCATAGACCATGTCCCGGCGATCGAGCGGAATGACCGAGAACTCCATCCCGGACGGCCACGACTCCTCCTTGTTGTGCTTGAGTTCCTCCTTGACCGCCTTGATGACGTCGGCGGCGTTGCAGCCAGGTGCCCGTGTCAGGACGAAAGTCGCCGCGGGATGCCCGTCGATGTCCGAGGAAATACCAAAGAACGGAGAGCCCAACTCCACCTGGCAGACGTCCTTGAGCCGTAAGACCTCGCCGTCGGAATTCGCCTTCAAAATGATATTTTCGTATTGCTCTGGATCGTTGAGCCCAATGTGGGTGAGTTCGTACTCGTCCGATTGCACCGTCTTCACGGCGAGTGGCTCCAGCGAGCCGATCATACTGCATCCCTGGAAGGCCCCCTTGATATCGTCGATCGACACGTTGTGGGCCCGCATGTGGTCGGGGTTCAGCCGGATCCGCATCGCATACCCGCGTTTGCCGAAGATCGCGGCAGCGCCGACGCCCCGGACCCGCCTGATCCCGGGCAGCGTGTTGACGAAGACGAAGTTGTAGAGGAAGTCCTGGTTGTGGCCGGGGTCGGTCGAGTAGACGTTCAGATAGATCAGCTTGCCGTCCGGTGTGAAGAGGCGGTCCTTGCCCGGAACGCCGTCGTCCCGCCCGGTCGCGGCGGCCGGATCCTTCAGCAGTGCGGTGCCCTGCGGCGGCGGGGTGCTGAGGGTCGTCAGGCTTGCAATCATGCTCGAGAACAGCAGAACAATCGGCCCGGCTTTGAATCTGGTGACGAACATCGTCTTGAGAGCTCCTTCTTTGAATGTCCGTTCGTTGCTTCTGGCTTTGCAAATACCGGCTGAGATCTAATGGGCATTCTCGCTCGCCTGCATGATAAGGTTCAATAGCCGCGTTGTCCGACTCTTTTTCTCGCATCGTTGTTTTGTGGCTGTTTTTTGGGGTTTTACTTAGCTCTATCGCCAAGTTGAGTTTTCGTTGTTGATTGCCTGGATCGCCACAACTTATTTTGCTATAGTAACTTACCGATTTCATGTTCTGTTGTCTGTTTAGGTTGAGGTGAACCCGGCCGGAATTTTTTTGACGATTTGTCGAATTCCGGTCCGGCCGTTCGACTGGATAGTGAAGGCTGGAAACACCCTTACCGGTCCAGTCATGCCGCCGTTTTTGGTTGCTATTCACCACCCCGACGACTATGACCCGTCCGTCGAGGGCGAAGCGACGGCTGCGACAAGGACGGCAAGGTGCTGACTTGTTCGGGCGAAAGCCCCGGCGAGAACAGCAAGCTTACCAGGATGAACACGAACCTCCGGGATGAAGGACAAGGATATGTCACAACTGCGAGTCGAGAGCTTTACGATTTCACTTGATGGCTTTGGGGCGGGGCTGGATCAGAGTCTCGACAACCCACTGGGAATCGGCGGGCGATCACTGCATGGCTGGGCTTTCGGAACCCGAACGTTTCAGCAAGCTCTGTTCGGCAAAGACGAAGGATCGACGGGTGTTGACGACGACTTTGCCGCGCGAGGATTCCAGAATATCGGTGCGTGGATCATGGGCCGCAATATGTTCGGCCCCATTCGCGGCCCCTGGCCCGACGAGTCCTGGAAGGGATGGTGGGGCGACAATCCGGTGTATCATGGCCCGGTGTTCGTCCTCACCCATCACCCGCGGGCATCAATCGAAATGCAAGGCGGTACCGTGTTTCATTTCGTCACCGGGGGCGTCCACGAAGCGCTGCGGCTCGCGCGGACGGCGGCGGGCGAAAAGGATGTTCGGCTTAGCGGCGGCGTGGCCACGATTCAGCAGTTCCTCCGCGAGAAGCTGATCGACGAGATGCACCTGGCCATCTCGCCGGTCCTTCTTGGTTCAGGGGAGCGGCTTTTCGAAGGCGTGAACCTGATCAAGCTCGGTTATGAATGTGTCGAGCATGTGGGGACATCAAACGCCACCCATATTGGGATTCGGAAGAAATAGCCCGACACCGGGACGAACCAGGTGCCGTGATGCCTGCGCCACCATGATTCGCGCGGCCGCGGAACCTCGAACTCACATCATTTCGGCGTGGAATGACCTCGAACGATACAACGCCGTTCCCGTCATTCATCATTCAAGGAAACGGGCCAACGGCCTTGGTCCGTCGTTATTATGTTAAAAAGGCCCAACGGGCTGGACATTCAAGGCTCACCTCACCTGATTTGGAACGCGACCCGCTATGCCACAGTCATTGTCCCAGGTCTGGTTGCACCTCGGCTTCATTACCAGGAACCGCCAAACATTTCTCCAGAACCCTGACCAGGGAAGTCTCTGGCAAACGGTCGATCATTCGGCGAGAATCCTGCGAGCAATTCCCTGTTGCAATCCAGTCTCCGGGCCGAATTGACCATGGCCGTTCCTCTCGAAAAGTTCGTCAAACAGCTTGAAGACAGCGGGATTCTCGCCGGCGATACGCTGCAGGACTTCCTGCCGCCCAAGAGTGAGCCGAAAAGTGCCGAGGAGCTGGCCATGGAACTGGTCCGTCAGAAAAAACTGACGAAGTTTCAGGTCGAAGAAGTCTCCAGGGGCAGGGGGAAATCCCTCGTGTTGGGCAACTATGTTCTGATGGAAAAGATCGGGGCTGGTGGCATGGGGCAAGTGTTCAAAGCCGAACACCGCCGGATGCACCGGATGGTGGCGGTCAAGGTTCTGCCGGCAAATACGATGAAAGACCCGGCAACGGTTGCCCGCTTTGAACGAGAAGTCAGGGCGGCAGCAAAACTTCGCCATCCCAACATCATCGCGGCCGATGATGCCGACCAAGCCAATGGTGTTCACTTTCTTGTCATGGAGCTGGTGGAGGGAAGCGATCTGTCGGCACTCGTCAAGAAGAGGGGACCGTTGCCGTTCGATCGAGCGGTGACATGCATTCTTCAGGCGGCGCGCGGCCTGGAGTTCGCTCACGAGCAGGGCGTGGTGCATCGCGACATCAAACCGGCCAATCTGCTGATCGACGCCAGGGGAACCGTGAAGATTCTCGATATGGGCCTGGCGCGCATTGAAGGCGAAACGGGTGGTCATGCGGAACTGACCAGTACCGGAGCGGTGATGGGAACCGTGGACTACATGGCTCCCGAACAGGCGCTGAGCACGAAAACGGCCGATGCGCGAAGCGACATCTACAGTCTCGGAATCTCGCTCTGGTATTTGTTGACCGGAAGATGTGCGTATGACGGAGACACGTTGATGGCGAAGCTGCTGGCTCATCGTGACGCGCCAATTCCCTCGCTGAGTGCGGGGCGGGGCGAGATTCCTTCCTCCGTCGATGCTGTGTTTCAGAAGATGGTCGCCAAGCAGGCGAAGGATCGTTACCAGACGATGTCCGAGGTCATCCGTGATCTGGAAGCATGTCAGGTTGGATCGGCCTCGATCTCAAACCTCATCACGTCAAATGTGCCTGCGACATTGAACTCGACGTCAGTCCTCGACAAACCGGGCGGCGAATCCGTTTCTGTCACCGTCGCACGACAGTTGCGGCCCACGGCAACTCTCACGGCCGAGGTTGAAGCGACGATGATCTCTGGCGACCTTGCACAGGCCACAATTCTTCCAAAGCTGTCCGCAGCCAATTCCGCGGCGGGAATACAGGATAGCCTACCTTCCAGGGTGGTCACCTCGCCGCCGTGGTTTCATGATCGGCGCGTGCAGATCGGAGGTGGCGCGGCGGTCGTACTCGTGTTGCTGTCGGTGATCTTCCTGCTCCAGACGCCCGGCGGCACTCTACGAGTGGAGATCCTCGATCCTGATGTCGAGATGAAGTTGAAAGGGACCGAGGTGTCGTTTCACGGTTCCAGCCTAGAGCCTGTGTCGCTGAAAGCCGGCGAAAAGAAATTGCTCGTCACACGTGGCGATCTGTCGTTCGAGACGGAATCGTTTACCATCAAGAAGGGAACGGAAACTCGCGTGAAGGTTGAGTTGCTCGGTGAGAACCTCGTCGTCAACGACGGCGGCAAGGTCATCGCCGAACAGCCGATCAAGCGCAAGGGGATCGCGACCTCGACGACAGGGAAGGACGTCGCCGCTTCGAAGCCACAATCGTCAAACAACACGGCCCCGCCGCCCGCCGTCGCGCCATTCGACGCCGAACAGGCAAGGAACCATCAGGAAGGCTGGGCCGCGTATCTCAGGATTCCGGTCGAGTACACGAACAGCATCGGCATGAAGTTCCGACTGATCCCACCGGGTGAATTCATGATGGGAAGCACGCTTGCCGAGGTCGAATCGTTCCGCAAGCTTGTCGATCCGAATGACCAGCACTGGCAGGGGTGCATCCAGTCTGAAACCCCTCGTCACAAGGTGAACCTGACGCAGCCGATTTATCTGGGAATAAATGAAGTGACGCAGGCCGAATATGAAAAAGTGAAGGGGACGAATCCCTCCTGGTTCGCTCCGATGGGCACGGGTAACGAAGCGGTCGCCGGGAGGGAGACGGCCGATCACCCGGTGGAAACGGTGAGCTGGAATGACGCGGCGGAATTCTGCGCCATGTTGAGCCAACAGGAGAATCTCAAGCCGTTCTACTCCCGAGCCGGTGACACCGTCGGGCCACTCGATGGAACGGGTTACCGGCTCCCCAGCGAAGCGGAATGGGAGTTTGCGTGTCGGGCGGGGACAGCCACGAAGTACTGGATCGGCGACAAGGACGAAGACCTGGAGCGTGCGGGTTGGTTCGGTGGAGACTCCGGGGGGAGGACACATGCGGCAGGCGAGTTGAAAGCAAATCCCTTCGGACTGGCCGACATCCACGGGAATGTCTGGGAATGGGTGCAGGACGGTTGGGATCCGACCGGGTACGGCCAATTCCAGGAGAAACCCGCGATCGACCCAAACAGTCCGTTTTCTGCCGGTTCCCGGCGGGTGGTCCGGGGCGGCAGTTGGCTCTACCCCGCTTCCTTCTGCCGGTCGTCAGGTCGCTTCGCCGAATTCCCGGCCTACAGTGGCCACTACTTCGGATTTCGGGTGTCATTGCCGGTCGGTGCGGTAAAAGCGGTTATTACTGAGCCTGTCACCAGGCCAGCCAGGTGACACAGAAAGAGTACAAGGCAGCCGGGAGGGAATCAATTTGTTGTGAAGCTGTCTTCCGTCACGCTCTGCCCGCATTGGAGTATCCCGCACATGAATCTCGCAGCGATCTTCATTTTTGCAATGAGTTGCCAACAGACCGACGACACCAGGGCCGCGCCGTCCAGGGAGGAACTGAATCATGTCGTCCTCTGGAAGAATGACGCCCTGTCGGCTCGATTGATGTTCAAACCGACGGCTTCAATCGCGGACAGGAACTGGATCGCGCTGGAGCTCGAGAATCACACTCAGCAACCAATCGAACTTGGCCAAACCTGGATCAGTCTGACGTCAGCCACCAATACGGACGGCAATCAAAAATCGGAATGCGGAATCTCTCTGGCTGGCACGATGCCATCGATCAAGAACGTGCCGCCCGGCCGCCATCGCTTCGACGGGAACACGCTTCAATTCGCATCGACTAACATCGCCTGCCCAGGCACTGAAGGACGTGTTGACGTCCTTGCAAAAATCAGCACAGCAACGAAAGACGGTCGGAATTTTGAAACTGCGGAGGGTACAACGTTCTCCATTGCCTGGTACCAACCGACGGAACAGCAGTTGGCCATGATGTTGGACGAACTGAAAAAGCGATTCTTCGCCAAGGCAATCCCCGATGAGGATTACGCGCGTATCGTAACGCTGCTGAAAGCGCCGGCTGTCGTGCAAGGTCTGACAGTGGACGATTATTTGTCGGCGCTCAGGACAACTCGCGACTGGAATCTGCGATACGTGCTGCTGCCGCTGCTGTTCGTCCGGCATGCCGAAAATCCAATGGTGCTTCAGTACTATCACGAGATGTTCCAAAAGGACCCGGACCGCGTTTACCAGGATTCCATCATACCCTCGGTCTGGAATGCAGAGTTTCTGGAACCACTGGTGCAGGGCTGCGAACAGGGAAAGTGGGGCTATTTCATGGGACTATCCCGGCACGTGCAGGCGTGGCGGAATGATAAACCGGTCGTCTTGCGCGTCTCGGCTGCCTTACTGAAACATCACGCAATTCTTCGACGCGACCTTAACGAGATTCCGGACAATGAACTGGAAACATGGGCCAGGGCCGTCAGAGAAGCAAGCTACGTTCCTGATCCGGGAATAGTGAAATTGCTGAAACCTGCGCTGGACGATCAACGTCAGGCAAATATCGACGTCGGCTCCATGGGCATTGATGAGGCCCGCGTCTGCGATCGGGCTTTGGTTGCGATCCTGCAAATCCTGGACGGCGATTCAATGCCTGCATTTAAAGCAGCCGGAATCGCCGAATGGAAGACCCGAGAAGAACGAAGGTCAGGCCATAATCGTATGATTGAAAAACTCAAAGCGAGACTGGAACAGGTGCCCGCTCCCGCTGCGAAATGAAGAGGGTCGTCGGCCGTCTCTGTTCCTCCTCGTCATGTCCCCTGTTTGTCTGTCGTCTGGCACCGATTCCTTGGCGCGAAATGGAAATTGGCAACGTCAGATGAAAAATGACCTCTCAAATTCGCCGATTCCAGAGGGGGCGATTCCCGCCGATCCGTCTCAACAAGTTCCCAATAATTCCTACTCTCCGCCCCCGACGTACTACATCGACAAGCACTTTGTTTGCGTCGACTGCGGGAGCGAAGAGGTTTGGACGGCCAGCAAACAAAAGTGGTATTACGAAGTCGCGAAAGGTCCGCTTTATGCGACGTCTGTTCGGTGTCTGGATTGCCGCCGGAAGCGGTCGGCACTTTATCGAGGTGGCGATCCATATCCAGTGATGCACCTGGGCACTCTGATGAAACGGCTTTTCGAGGCGATTAACCCGATCCTCGTCGAAGCGGGATTTCGAATTGACCGAAGGATTGCTATCTCCTTCACCGAAACCGGCATATTGGAATTCTCTCGTCCAAACGAAATCTTTGTCGTGAGCTATCAACGGTCTGACGGAAATCCCGGATTGGTAGCGGAGTCTGTGAGCGACCAGGCGGGTTATCTCCTCTTGACCTCGGTGAACTTGACGCCAAACGGCGATACCCTCGGACAGATTAAGAGAATGGCGACCACAATCGAACAATATTTCAATTGCGATCGAATTTCGCAGATGTCTGGAAAGGGGGATAAGGACCATTGAAACATGAATCATGACACAGTGAACGATCTCGGATTATAACGCATGATGTAATCCCGTTGGGATAAGGCATGCAAGACTTTCGCGGACCCAGGGTGCGTTCGCTCTGCTCACGACCCTGGGCTTTGAGATGAAACGCCGTTGGCGTAAAGACGACGATCGCCAGGGTTTGACCACTCCTCTCATTCATTTTACTGTCGCGAGTCGACGTACCGCCAACGGTTCATTTCTTCGGAATGGCCGATTCGATCAACTGGATGACGTACTTCAACTGGACGCGTTCATAAATTTCTTGCTGAGCTTTCTCGTCCAGGCTTTCATTCAGGGGCCACGCTTCACCGACAGATTTGAATCGGAGTTCCCAGTAATCGTGAAACGTTTTCTCAAACGCCGCCATGATGACGGGGTTATTCTCATCGCAGTCAGGACCATCGGCTGCGGGATCGGCATAGACGATCTTGCCATCCGGACCGATCACAACCAGAAAGGGAAAGTGATCGACTCCATAGGCCGTTGTTGTCACCGAGTCTTCCACCATTCGTCCGGAATCAATGGCACCGAGTACGTTCCATCCCTTTTCCTGCTGGAATTCCGCAATTCGCGCCGCCAGCGCCTCGGTCTTGCCTTCCGCAGAGTGAATCGCAATGAACACCACGGGCCGATCGCGGAACTTCTCCTGGACGACCTTCCGGGTGGCCACTTCGTTCCGGCAGGCGGAACACCACAGTCCCCAGAAGTCCAGAACCACCACCTGTCCTTTCAGATCTTCGAGCGTTCGCGGCTGACCGTCCAGCCAGCGGGCGATCGTCAGCGGCGGCGCTGGCTGGCCAATTTTGGGAACAGGTTGGCTTTTCAGTGCACCGATCATCTTTCCAGCATCGTGGTCAAACACCTTCTCGTCCGGTGAGAATGGCAGGACAAAGAAATCGTCGTTGAACGGAATTTCGACGTCGACCAGCGAGCATTCCCAGGTTCTGCGGCGATAAACGACACGCTGCGCTTTGCGCTTCTCTGCGCGAATTTCCGCCAAGTCTTCCATCGTCAGTTGAGGCGATTCCGGATCAGGCCCCCATTGTTCCAGCACAACTTTTGCCGGATAGAACGCGCCATTGGAGAGTTCTCGAACCTCGTGCGTCACGGTCATCTCGGCCGGTTCATTTCCATCAAAGCGGTCCGAAACGGGTTTGTCGGCAACACCCTGAGAGTGAAACACCTTGATCGGCGTCGCACCGCGCTTCAAATCAAGCCAGGCCCGGTAGCACAGCAGGCCTTGTGAATCGGCCCCGAACGGAACATCAACGTCGACCACCGTCAGCTCTTGTCCATCAATTTCGTCCTGCCGGATCACTCGATACCTGTCGGCTGACTGCGAGAAAAAATGATCGTACGGGTGCCGGGAATCCCACCGGGGCCCGGTCACCTCCGTGTACGGCGGCAATTGCACGTGAGATACCTCACACAAATGCTTCTGCATGATGTACGCATTGCAGGCGGAACCGCTGGACCACCAGCGCGAACGAGGATTCGACTGACGAGACCTCGAAAAAATCATCGTCTTGCGATAGTTCGCCGCCAATGATTCCGCCGTCAACGGAACGTCCTGAAACTTCCAGCCTGCGAGTTCCTCAACGGACGCGAAATGCTTTTGCGCCTGGCGGAACTGGTAATCGTCACCATCCAAAAAGAATTCCATGGGCATGAACATGCGGAATGCCTTCCATTCCCGCCGGGGATTTTGTCTTCGCGTGTTATGGATGGGGTCCGCCACAATCTGCGTAAGAATCGTTTTCGCTTCCTCCCCTTTCAGTGTCTTTTCATCGACCTGGATTTCAAGATCTTCAACCCTGGACTCCAGCATCTTCGCGGCAGCTTCAAGGAACTGTGTCTGGCTCTCCTCTGACTTTCGTGAATTGGCAGCCTCCGCTTCGGTGGCTTCTTCCGTTTGGACCAGTTGCAGATGCAGCCGCGACAACCCTGCCCGATTCGTGCGATGAATCTGCAAAATTGCATCCGCCGTCGGCAACTCCGCAGAGGCGATCGAAGCAAACGTCAGGGCGACCACGACAGCAAGCAACAATCGAAACTTCGGCATCCCAACCTCCGTGAAAAGCGCCGACAACCTGAACGAACCGACTGAGTCGAGGAGCCTATCTGAAGCCAAAAAAGTCGAGAAGACCTGTTTGCCGGCTTGCCCAGTTCGGTGCGCCGCTTCGATCCGCGCTCGAATCGTGAATTCGTTTGACCCAGGAGCCAACGGCTCAGCGGATCGGCGTTCAGCCGATCATTCGGAGTTGCCGGCGTTCTTTTCCCACAAGAGTTTCGGCTGAACGCCGATCAGCCTGAGCCGTTGGCTCCAGGGTCAAACGAGGAGAAACCCCGTAATCGACGTGCACAATCTCGCACGGTGATCTAGAATGTGCCATCTTTCCTGACGATCGACCGACTCATTCGACCGGCCGTCTGGCAGAGAAATCTTCGCTTGAGTCGTCTGTCCGGACAGGGGAGCAGTTGCATGAGCGATTTCCAGTTGAACCGGCGGCAAGCCCTCATTGCAAGCGGCCTGGGCACCCTGAGTCTCGGGATGCCGGGGGTCGTGATGGGGAGCGACAAGGTCGATGCTTCCGGCAAAGCCGTGGCCTCGGACAAGTCCTGCATCTTCGTTTTGCTCTGCGGCGGGCCGAGTCACGTTGATACATGGGATATGAAGCCGGAAGCTCCGTCGGATTACCGCGGACCGTACGATTCCATCGCGACCAAAGTGCCTGGCATGCGTCTCAACGAGATGCACACGCAACTGGCAAAGCTGACCGACCATTTCACGCTGATCAATTCCATGTCGCATCCGGGGGCGATCAGCAATCACTTCGACGCGATGCACAATCTACTCAGTGGCCAATCGGAAAAGCGTGTCACGGAGGGCATTCCGGACGAGCACCCGTACCTGGGCTCGTTCGTTGCCAAACACAAACCCAGCACGCGCAACTTCATTTCCAACGCGTGGCTGATCAAATGCGTGGGTCCGCCAGTCTTTTGCGCGCCCAACATTGGCATTGGCGGCTATCTGGGCTCGGCCTATGCGCCCCTGTTTGTGGGCTCGGCGGAAAACCATCCGGCGATGGAAACCTTCAAACCACCGGAGATTTACAACCCGTTCGACGAGATTCGATTCGGCCAGCGCAAGACGTTGCTCAGCGGCCTTGAGTCATTGCGACTGGACAAAGACCAGCAAGTGAAGGACTGGTCCGACCTGCGTGAGAAGACCTACGACGCCATGACGCGATCGGAAGGCCGGCAGGCGTTTGATCTGAGCCAGGAACCTGTCGAGGTTCGGGAACGCTATGGAATGCATCCGCTGGGGCAGAATCTGCTGCTCGCGCGGCGCATGGTGGAATCCGGCGTCCGCTTTGTCACAGTCAACGGCTGGACCGGACAGGCGGAGCACGACAAGAACGGCCCGCCGAGCAGCAGTTGGGACATGCACGGCGGAAACATGGGCATGGGAAACGCCTTCGGCAACGGTTCCTACGGCATGGGATTCTGTCTGCCGCGTCTGGATCAGGCGGTGGCCGCACTGCTTTCCGATCTCAGCGAGCGAGGGCTGATGAACGACACACTCGTTGTCGTGACGGGCGAGTTTGGCCGCACACCGTTTGTCCTGAAGCAGGATCCACCGGGACGCCAGCACTGGCCCCAATGTTTCTCGACGATCCTTGCCGGAGCGGGCATCAAGGGCGGGAATGTCTACGGAAAGTCCAACAAGCTCGGCGAGTATCCGACCAGCAACCCGGTCCATCCCGAGGAACTGGCTGCGACCATTTATCACGCTCTCGGCATTCCGATCAACAATCCCCAGGACGCCAGCGGCATCTCGCGCTCCTTGACCACGGGCAAACCGATCATGGATTTGTTCGGTTAATTTACCCCGATATCCCCGTCGACGCGCCTTCGAGCTTCTGGAGTATCAATCATGCCGTGGTACATTTTATCCGTCATCGGACTCGCCGTGGTTTCAGTCTGCGTCCCGCCAGTCATCGGGCAGGAACCGGTTGCCAAACCGAAGGCAAAGGTCGAGATACGCTGGGTGGAGGGCAAGTCTGTTGACGGACTGACCGAGGAAAAGGGCTTCCAGTCGAGTTGCGATCCGGACTCTCTCGTCTACCTGCACAAAAAACCTGCCCTGGTGCTCACTGCCGTCGATGTCACTGAGGCCCGCCTTGTCCATCACGACTTGTCGAAAAACGGCTTGTCGAGCGAACTCTACAGTGTCACCCTCCATCTCACGAAGGAAGCGAGGGACAAACTCGCCGCGACATGTGGGGACGATTCAGAACGCTACCTCACGATCGTCGTGGATGGTAAGCATTGGGGCGTGTTCCGTTATGCGAAGGGTACGGCCACCAAAGGAGTGGCACCCGTAGCCTGCGCCGAGACGTTCCTGCCCAGCGTTGGGTTCTTCTCGTCGAAGGCCGATGCACAGCGGCTCGTCGATGCCTTGAAATGATCGACGGCTTGCGGAGAGCGCTCAGGCATATCGCCCGATGTCGCTCATTCGGCTGTCGGACCCGGTCTACCATGCTACTTTCGAGCGAGGCAATACAGGTTCCGAACGGTACGGATCAACAGCCGGTCACCGGAAATGGCAGGTGTTGCCATGACAATCTCCTCCAAATCGTTGCTCGCAACTTTCTTGAAGACATTGCCTTCTTCAATGACAGTCACTTCACCATGTTCACTGACAAAATAAATGTGACCACCCGCTGCGACCGCTGAGGCTGAGTACGTGTGGCTCGTCGTACCGACTCGCTCGCGATAGATCAGATCGCCGGTCATTGCGTCTCGCACGCTCAGCCGACCGTTGTCGTTGCAGGTGTAAAGCCGCCTGCCCAGTACCAGAGGTGTTGGCATGTATGAACCGTCTCTGGATTGCCGCCATGCGAGGCCCGAGATTTCGGATTCCTCATCGTGCGGCGTCAGATCTCCGGTCGCATCCGGGTTGATCGCGTAAATCGGACTGCGGCCGTGGCCATTCGTCAGGTAGATCAGTCCGTTGGCGAACAGTGGCGTGGGGACCGGAACGTCTCCGCCACCCTTGAGTTGCCAGAGTCGTTCGCCGGTCTTCAGGTCGTACCCGGCCATCTGGCGATAACCGTTGCAGACGATTTGCTGTCGGTCTTCCGACGTGACCACCAGTGGCGTCGACCAGGTCGCGACTTCGCCGTCGCGATCAATGCGTCGAATCTCCTTGCCAGTCTTGATATCCAGGATCGCGACAAAGTTTGTATTCAAACAGTCGCATTGAACGATGACGAGGCCGTTGTGAATGATCGGCGAACTGGCAAAGCCCCATTCCAGTTCCGGAGCGTCGTAGGGGCCGGACCGCAGTGTGCCGAAATCGTGTTTCCAGATCAGTTCGCCGTCGATATTGAAGCAGTACAGACCCTCCGAGCCAAAAAACGCAATGACAAATTCACCATCCGTTGCCGGAGTGCAATTGGCATGGGATGCTTTCAAATGCCGCTTGATTGCGGGCTCACCAGCACAAGCATCTTTGATCCACCGGATTTTCCCCGTGCCGAGTTGCAGGCACATGACCTGCCACGTCCATTGGCCGGTGTCCTTCGCGGACTCACCCGCCCCACCGGACCAGCCGGTTTCCACGGACGGGTTGTTCGTGTCGGTATTGACCGCCGTTGTCACGAAAACATGATCGCCCCACACGATCGGAGCAGAGTGTCCCAGCCCTGGTATAGGCGTCTTCCAGAAGACGTTTTGTCCTGTCTGAACGTCCCATTCCACGGGTGGGTTCCCACTGCCGATTCCCAGACCGCCGTGTCCTCGAAATTGAGGCCAGCTGTCGTCGCCGAAGGCGCACGCTGCGATCATGCTTCCGATCAGCATCGCGATGATCGATTGAGTTTGCATCGTAGGACTTCCCAACAAAAACCACAAATTCTGATTCCGCCCAAGTCGTTGTTTAATCAGTTTACCGTGCAAGTACCGGTCCCGCATCGACGGCGTCCGCGTGACACGGCACCGGTCGTCATCTATGTTACGGATCGCTTTTTTAGTTCGATGCCCGCCGACGGGAGGTTCCGATGTTTCGCCTGTTTGCTGTCAGCCTGCTGATGTCCGGAATTCTTTGGGCCGCGGATGAACCCGATTCCGTGAAACTCGTCGCTCCCGAAGGCTGGACTGGCGAAACCATTGAACTTCCGCCGGGATTTGCTCCCGATATGAAACTGAAAGGTTCCGAACATATTCGGTTTGCACCGGGGATGATGAAACCGGCGTCGGAGACTTTCTTCAGCTATGCCCTGGTATTCGAACTTCATCCGAAACCCGAACTGACGGAAGAGGTTGTCAAAGAGGAGTTCCTGAAGTACTACCGCGGCCTGTGCAAAACCGTTCTCAACGGAAAACGGCCCGACATCGATCCATCGGAATTCACCCTGGAATTGCAGCGAGTGAAATCGGACACAAGACCTTCCCCGGACGAAAATGTTCCGGAGATGCAGATGCTGTACACGGGCAAGCTTGACTGGGTGGAACCATTCGCCACGAAGAAGCGACAGACGCTGAACCTCGACATTCGAACCTGGAAAAGGAACGAACGCAGCTACATCTTTACCTGTGTATCACCTCAGGCTCCGGATATGGCGATCTGGAAACAGCTCCACGCGATACGCGATGACTATTTGAAAAAGCAAGCCAAATAGAAGGCAATTTGTCGTGTGCGGTTCGCTGGATGCTACAATTGACGAATCGATTGAATGAATCCCATTCGCCTTTGCCGAGTGCCTGAACATGCAACTGGATCCGCTTTCGCTGGAGCTGACGCGACGCCGGTTTGTGCAACTGGGCGGCGCGGGAGCAATGTCTCTGGGTGGATTGTGGCGGGCCGAGGCCCGGGCTGGTCAAAACGTCGGCAAGCCGGCATCGAAGTTACGGGCTTGTATCTTCGTCTTTTACTACGGCGGCCCGAGTCATCTCGACACGTACGACCTGAAACCGAATGCGCCAAGCACCGTCCGCGGTGAATTCCAGGCGATCTCGACGTCAGTCCCCGGCCTGCAGATCAGCGAACTGCTGCCCAACATGTCCAGGGTCATGCATCATTGCGCCATCGTTCGCAGCATGCATCACGAAAACAGGCTGCATGACTCCGCCTCGATCGAGACTCACACGGGTCGTCAGGCGGCGCAGGGGGACCGCGAAGAATTTGCGCCGATTTCGCAATTCTATCCGTGTCACGGCGGCACTCTCAGTTATCTGCTGCAAGACCGGCAACTGGATGTCGCGCACGCGGCGCTCCCGTTCGTGTTTAACAATGTCGTGCCGACACCATGCCAGGGAGGCGGGTTTCTGGGTGCCAAATTCGATCCCTTCCGAGTTACCGCCGACCCCGACAAACATCATTATATTGCCGAGGAATTGTCGATCCGCCAGGAATTGCCCAGGCAACGCATTGGAGCACGTCGCGATCTGCTGAGTTCCCTGCAATCACCACAGGCCACAGGTGCCGGCTTCGATCAGTTCTATGACAAGGCCTATCAGCTTCTGGGTTCAGAAAAGGTCCGGCGGGCACTCGATCTGTCGGAAGAATCACAGGAGATGCGTGAGCGTTACGGGGTCTACCCGGCCAATGTGGCGGGACATGGCTTCGCACATCACATGCGTGGCCAGAACCTGCTGGTCGCCCGCCGACTCGTCGAAGCGGGCGTCCCGTTTGTCAACGTCTACGACTTCCGGCAGCAGGGGCAGAACTGGGACGCCCACGCCAACAATTTCGCTCAGCACAAGGAGCACCTTGTCCCACCCGCCGACAAGGCGCTGGCAATGTTGATCAGCGATCTGGAAGAACGAGGTTTGCTCGATTCGACGCTGGTCGTTGCCACCGGAGAATTCGGTCGCACACCGCAAATCAACCCCGGTGCCGGACGGGATCACTGGCCCGACTGCTACAGCGTGGTGCTGGCAGGTGGCGGAATTACGGGTGGATCGATCCACGGGGCCAGTGACGCCATCGGAGCCTATCCCGCAAAAGATCCGGCCAGTCCGGCCGATCTGGCGGCGACAATCTACTGGCGATTCGGATTTGATCCGGCGGCCCTTTTCCGGGATCAATTATCTCGACCCCACCACCTCGCCGCCGGCGAACCTCTTCGAGGCCTGTTTGGGGTTTCAGGTTGACGGCCGGGCGCAACTCAAGGTCGCTGTTCAATCCTTTCCGGACATTCGTTCGATGTTCCAGAGCTTTATGACACCGTCCGCGCTGGCTGAGGCAATCTCCTGACTGTCGGGCGAAATTGCAATTGCCGTGATATCTGCCGTATGGCCTGCGGAGACGCCCAGGACGCGCCCGTCGCGAACATCCCAGCGCTTGATCGTCCGTCTCCCCTGCACGCAGACTTTGGTTTTTCCGTCGGGGGTGATCCGAATCATTTGAGTCCAATTGGCCGCCGGGACCTGAAATCGTTTCTCGCCCGTGCTCAACTCCCGGATCGTCAATTTCCCCTCGATGTTGCCTGCGAAGCTCTTTCCGTCCGGAAAAAATGTCAGGTTGCTCGTTCGCGAGTCGGCCAATTCCTGTTTCACTTTGAACGTCTCAAGATCCCAGATGCGGATAGCCTTGTCGTCGGAGTATAACGCGAGTTGCAGTCCGTCCGCGGAGACTGCGATGACTCGAATGAACTCTCCAGGTTGAACTTCGCCGCGGAGCCGACCGGCAGCAGTATCCCAAACTCGCACAAGATGCTGCTGGTAGCTGCAGGTCACTAACGTTTGTTCATCGGCAGAGAAAATCGCCAGGCCACTCTGACCCAGTTCCGCAACTTCTTTTCCCGATTTCGCGTCCCGCAACTTCATCACCTGGGCTTCATCGGTCACCACGCGTCCTGATGACGCTGCAATCGGACGCCCGTGCAGTGATTCGAGACCGGCGTCTTCCTCGACTAAAAGATTCCCGTTTTTCCAATGAAACAGTCTGCGTTCGGTTCCCCAGGAACGCAAAGTTCCATCGGGCAGATAGATCAAGCCGACGGGAGGATCCGATTTCACCAACCACGACATCCGTTCCTGTGGCGGAAACGGGTCGTCGGGTGCCGGAGCACGAATCAGATCCAGCAGCAATCTCGTGTCCAGTGACAAACGCTGATTGTCGAGGGTTCGCGTGGTCCATTGATCCCCGACCTGGTAACTGAAAATCATCCGCTGTTGAAGCGGGACAAATTCAACTCCGTCCGGTAATACTTTCAACAGCAACTCCAGACGTGCCATTTCAGGTGGTGTCAGTTGGTAACCACCCCCACCGCGGGTTGAATGGTTGTAGATTTCAAGAAACGCATCGACAGTTCCCTCATCATGGATCTGGTGATGATAGGCGCTCGTTGCATCGTCATTGAACGTCGTGAGAGCCAACATTAGCTCTTTGTTTCCGCGATGGGACTTTTTCGACTGATGGAGGTTCAAGGCCGCGGCATAGGCCTCGTCATTCATGGGGGGATGTCTCAGTTTGGCCAAAGCGCCATCTCGTGTGACGGATTTGCGGTACCACATTTCGGCCTGGCGATCGTCCCTGATCACGCCTCGCCCTTGTCGATACAGGATGCCCAAATGTCTTTGTGCTTCGGAATGTCCTTGATCGGCAGCCTTCTGCAACCACGACAAGCAGCTCGCGAGATCTTGCGGCGTCACTTTGCCATTCCGGTACTGAATCGCGAGCGCGAATTGAGCTTCGGCGAGACCTTTTTCGGCAGCCTGTTTGAATCTTTCGAACGCTTGCCTGTCCTGATCGTCCAGCAATGAAATCAATTCAGGAACCGCGGCACTGGCCCCTGGGCCGATATCGCGAATCGATCGCGCTGCGGTCTCTTGAATCTGCCAATCGTCATTACGCAAACCGGCGATCAGCGCTGGAATGCGATGATCCACAGGCCCGCCAATGTTGCTGATGGCGGCAATGGCAGCTCCGCGAACTTTATCGTTGTCGCTCTTCGATCTTTCTTCCAGTGCCGGAAGCGCCGCCTTTGCGTCCGAACCGATATCTTTCAGCGTTTTGATCGCAATCAATTCCCCTGTTGAACCGGGATGCTTCAGGTATTCCACAAGCCCTTCAACGACAATCTGGCTGCGGCCCTGCTTCGCAAACTCATTCAGGGCGTACCCGGCATTGATGGGCACGCCGAACGAAGGGTCTGCGTCATCCAGAGCCTTTAGTAACGACGGGATCGCCCGCTCACCGTCAGCCCATTTTGTGAGGAATGCGCGTGCGGCGTTGCTGCGAACGCGATTGTCCGGATCGCCCATGGCCTTGATCAAATGCGGAACCGCGTCTTCTGTTCCCGGCCCGATCCATCCCAGTGCCTGCGCCGCATTCGCGCGAACGGTGGCCTCGTCATCGTTGAGTGCCCGAATCAACGCGGCAACCGCAGGTCGGGCATCCTCGCGAAGATTTCGCAGTGCCTCGGCAGATGCCGCCCGGACCGCGGGCACGTCGTCCTTCAGCGCCGCGATCAATGCAGTCATGGCCGGCAGACCATGGCCTTCCAGTTTCGCCAGCGCAGCGGCGGACGACTTTCGCCGGTCCTCGTCCGGTGATTTGAGTCCCAGGACGAGATCGGGCACATTTGATACCACCGCGGGTGCCGCTTCCGGAGTTGAGTTTCGCTTGAATCCCTTCACACCCAGTCGCAACAGTGCGCGTTCAGCATGGTGCCGGGTTTTCTCGTCTTCATCCTTTAATGCCGCAGTGAGCTCAGGCACGGCGATTCGAGCAGCCTCGCCCGCCTCACTGAGGCCCTCGGCAGCCACGCGACGTCTGCCCACGTCCTGACTTGCAAGGCCCTTAAGTAGCGTCGCCACGCCCCGCTCACCGATTCGACCCAGGGCAATCGCGGCACCGCGGCCGTCCCGCAGATCATCTCTTATTTCTCGTTCCAGAACGGGAATCGCCGGTTCCGCCCTGGGCCCAATGCTTCCAATCGCTTCGAAAACAGCCCTGCGCACGTGACTGTCCGACGATCCTTGCGTGGTTCTCTGGTGAAACATCCCGTGGGCGTATTGAGCCAATGGATGCGCAGCGCCACCCGCCGTCCCGAACCAGAACGCCGCCTGACCGTAATTCGTCCTGACTCCCAGGCCCTCCAGATACAGAGCACCAATTTTGAATTGCGCTTGCCGGTCACCACTCTTCGCCTTGAGTTCGTAGGACTTTGCCAGCTTTCCGAGTTCCGCAAGGTAATTCCCTCGCGGCACAAGCTTTTCGAATGCCACGCTGATATTCCCTCTCGGCACAGCTTTCATCGCCTCTTGCAGATCCTGCTCGATCAGCGAGAAACTGAATTCCGGACTTTGAACATCCGACGATGGTTTCGCTTGATCAGGTTTGCGTTCTTCAGGCGTCTGAGACCAAGTGATGCCCACGATCGCACTGAAGACGAACAACAGGAAAATGTTTCGGAGTACGCAGCACAATTTCGTCATTGGCAACTCCATTTTCACCAGAACGCAGGTGCCCACAGGCAGGAAAGAATCACTCGCATTTTTTCCGGCTCATGCAACGAACGATCGTTGCATCAAGCCCAAAGCCTTTTGGCTCCGCTGGAAGAACTGAACCATCCCTGCTTCTGTTGCTTACCATAGCATCGGTCAGTCGATTTCGACAATCCGGGGCCTGCGAACGATATACACATAGCGGCGACTGAGCAGTCCAGGGTGTCGACGCGTCCGCCGAACATCGGACACGCGTTGCCGCAATCTCGTGCCTCCAGTAACCAACCAGTTTCCCCGTGATCTCTTCCGTAACCTGGTTGCCTCGCTCCGGAATACGGCGGCCATTTCCGGCAAATCGCACCAAGAGCCTTCACACAATTTTCCGCAGGCAAATCAATCGTTGCGAGTATGGTTCCTGCGTCACTTCGCTGGCAGCGCTGGTTGAGCAGTGGCAGCTTTCACGGCATCCACTGTCATCGACACCCGAAAGCCAACATCGTAGATTCTGTCCGTCAGGTAGTTTGCACCGCGATACGATGTACGGCAGAAGGATGCCGGGCGAAGCCAGGAACCGCCCCGGAGCACGCGCCGTGAACCGGCAGCAAATGAGCCGCCCGGGTTGATCGCAGGCTTACCTTGAAATTGGCCGTAGTAGGTCGCCTCCCATCCGTCCTGCACCCATTCGTAAACATTGCCATGCACGTCGTAAAGCCCGAATGGATTCGCTTGCATTTGACTTACCGAGTGTGTCCGTCCTCCACCGTTCATACTGACCCAGGCGGCTTGCACCAGTTCTTTGTCCTCATTACCGGTCCAGTATCTGGTTGTCATCCCGGCGCGACATGCGAACTCCCATTCCGCTTCTGAAGGCAAGCGGTATCCGGTTCCGTCGAGTGATGTTATCGTCTCGCCCTCGCGAACAAAGAAATGCTTGTCCAGTTGGTTCAGCTTCGCACAGAATTCGGTGGCATCAAACCAGCTCACGCATTCCACCGGGTGACTGGATGTGTCCATACCGGCAACAGCTTCCTGCCCCGCACTACTCGGGGAGAAGTACGAAGGATTTTTTCCGATGACTTTCTCGTAATGCGCCTGTGTCACCTCGTGCATGCCAATATAGATCGGTTGCGTGATGATCACTGAATGGCGAGGAGCTTCACTACGAATCGCTTCCGTCCACCGTTCTGTGTTTCCTCCATCGACGAGTGCTTGCTCAATCTCCTCTGTCGTGCTCCCCATCGTGAATTCACCTGGCGGGATCAGCCGAAACTTCATGCCAATTGAATTCGTATACTCGACGGGAATCCGGAGATAAGCGGCCCAGAATTCTTGATGTTGCTTCGCCTGCCCGGCGTTAAACGGTGCGATCGCTGGTATCGGAGCATCGGCTGGCCAGCCTTGCCAGGAAACTGGTTGAGGGTCGGGCGTTGAACGTTCAGGTTGTATTTGCGAGATCCCGGATTTGCCGGGTCTCGTGCTTCGGCCGAAGGGGTTCGCCAGCAGGCCAACCAACACCGCCATTCCGGTGACGGCCGTGGCGACCAGCCAAACAGCACCCAGGGAACGCTGACTCTCACTTACATGGCGCGCCGGTGAGTGGGCATGTTCGGTGGAGCGGGTGGCTGGTGCAGCTACAGGCACATCGGATACGGGTGATTGCGGAGGCAAGCCATTCATCTGCGATTCGAGTTTTTGACTCGTTGGCACGCACCGAACTTCACCGGTCAACTGCAGTTCGGATTGACAGCGGGAAAGCAGCTCCGCGACTTCCTTGGCGGATTGAAATCGATCATCAGGCCTCTTCGCATGGAGCCTGGTCACAATTGTGACAAGCCAGTCCGGAATTTCGGGCCAGATTTCTTGCATCGGGCGTGGCGTGTCTTCGACGACGCGACGCAATACACCCATTGTCGATGTGGCTCTGAACGGAGGGCGACCGCAGGCCATCTGGTAAAGCACACTTCCCATGCTAAACAAGTCGGCACGATGATCGAGCTCCCCCCCCCAGCGCCTGCTCGGGAGCCATGTACATCGGCGTCCCTGAGATTAACCCCGAGCGCGTCAGACTGGCATCGTCGACCGAGCGAGCCAGGCCAAAATCGGTAATCTTGATTCGCTGTTCGGCACCCAGTTCCAGCAGGATATTGGCGGGCTTGATATCGCGATGGATCAACCCCGCGGCATGCGCGGCAGCCAGACCGCTGGCGATCTGGCGACCGAAGTGAACTACTGCGGACACTTCCAGCGGCCCCTGGCGATCCTGCTTCTGCATTAATGACTCTCCGTCAATGTATTCCATGACAAGATAGGGCTGCGGCTGTTCCTCCACGCTGTATACCTGCACGATATTGTCATGTCGAATCGCGGCAGCGGCACGGGCTTCCCGCAGAAATCGCCTGCGCGGGGGTGAAGTCGCCGCTACCTGAGGGTTCAACACTTTAATCGCGACGACCCGATGCAGCTTCTCGTCAAAGGCCTTCACCACCACACCGAAGCCCCCCTGGCCAAGTGCCGCCAGGACTTCATAATGACCAATCAAGCCGATCGAACCGGGTTTGGTCGACGGTTGCAGGAAGCTCAGATCGGGCTGCAATGCGTCGTCTTTGTCGTCCTCATTTTGGGCCGTGGACCTGTATCGGCTCGTCTTTTCCTGCTCCTTGCCGATCTTGCTGGCATCAACATCGTCGCTGCCGTCCGCCAGCGTTGGCTGTATCTGTGCCGCGAAGGGAATATCCAGGAATGATCCCGCAGCAGCATGTGACTTCAGCAACGCCTGGACCGTCCGCAGCTTTTCCAGATCTCCGGAACAAGCCTTTTCGACAAATACCTGGCGAGCCTGGAAATCGGAAATCTCGAGAGCGGCGTCGAAAATGACACGTTCGTTCATGGCGAGCAGACTCCCCCGTTGCCAATCGTTCCCCACCGAAGCCGACAACTGGCAGTGCGTCGTTTGGCTGGAAAGTACGCCAACTATTTTCAAAAAATCTGCTGATGCTCGATTCGCTGAAATCTCACGTCATTTCCCTGTGCAGCCACGCTTTTGCATACGCCCAGGTGCGGTCGGCGGAACGAGGGGAGATGTCCAGAACCTCGGCCGCTTCAGAGAGCGTCAGGCCGGTAAAGTATCGCAATTGGATCAACTCGGCGGCCGTCCCATCGACCGTCTTGAGTTTGTCGAGCGCCTCATCCAGGGCGATCAAATCTTCGCGCGGTTCCGGTACTCCGACGTCCAAATCGCCTTTCAGGTCAATCCGCATTGCGTCACCGCCATGCCGTAGACGGTGTTTTCTACGGGCATTGTCCACGAGAATGCGACGCATCGCTTCAGCCGCCGCCGCGAAGAAGTGCCCCTTTCCACTCCAGTTCGGTTCCATCGTCGTCCCGACCAACCGGAAATATGCCTCGTGAACGAGCGCGGTCGGCTGCAGTGTCTGTCCGGGCAGTTCGCGCTGCAGTTTTTGGGTGGCCAGCCGACGGAGTTCGTCATACACCAATGGCAAGAGTTCCGCAGCCGCAAGACCTTGACTGTTGGCTGCGGCTTCGAGAATACGACGAGCTTCTGACACAAATCAGGCCCTTGTTGAAGTGACGTGCCAATCAAAAACCGCAAATCCGCGAGAGGATCTTCCGCGCAGCGTACAAGAGTTGCCCATCGGGCGTCCAAAGTCTGCTCCACGTGCCGACAGTATGCACCGCATACAATATGTGTGACATACAGTGATCGTCCAGTGGAAAATCGCCGATTCACTGCGTCGACGGTGACTTCAACCCGGTGGAGTTTGCCGTTTCGACTGGCGAGAAAACGGAGCGTCGTCAAGGTGTCAAAAGCGAGACCGGTATCGCCCCGGAAGCTGGGGCAGGGGCCCGGTTCGATGTTTCCGACGACCGTCAGGCAAGTGGTTGGTTTCAACCCACACCGCGGCTTTGTCTCATGGCTGTCAAGAGCCGTTCAAGAGTATCCAGGTAGCGGGACAGGGCGGATCGTCCCTTCACGGTCAAGTGATACGTTGTCCTGGGGCGACGACCAACGAACGTTTTTTTGGCCCGGACATATTCAGACTCTTCAAGTTTCAGAAGTTGAAGCCCCAGGCTGCCGTCTGCCGCTTCCAGCCGCTTTTTCAGGGCAGTGAAGTCATGGGGACCGTCGAGCTGGAGTGCAGTCAACACCCCCAGCCGCAGGGGACCGTGAACGGTGGTGTCGAGGCCGTTGAAGTCAATCGGCTGCATGGTTTGCCGCTGCCTCCCGGAGTTGGACCCACTGGATCACGAAACCAGTCAAGTAGCCAACGGCCATGCAACCATGAGCGACTGAGTAACTGTAATGCTGGCCGAGGATCGGAAGCAACATCCCGGCGAGCACGGTGGAAAGGGCGAGACCAAGACAGTAGTACAGCGCTCTGTTCCTCAGGGCTGCGCGAACCAGGATCAATGTGGCGGCGATGAGGATGCCAACGCTGGTGGCATCAAGGAGGGCGGTTCGTGCGGTTCCCGCGATGGGGCCGACCTGGCTCGCTAACATGTACCCGCACGCAGCAATCCATACGATGGCGTAGATGGTGATCGACATGACAACCTGCAAGTTGATTTCGTGGCTCGTCCGCCGGGATCTCACGAACAGCCCCACCGGGACAAGGACCATGATCGCCGCAAACGGGGCTTGCTGGAGCCAGTCGGTTTCGACCTGCAGGCTGACAAGTGCAGCACCGGTTGCTGCGAGGGCAAGCAGCGTGTCGAAGACCAGCATTCCCTTGCCAAAAGACAGGCGCAATCCCATTGCCCGCTGCATGACAGCGAGATCCCCTCTGATGCGACCGAGCATATCCTCTGACATGATTCGCCCTTCGACGTGACGGTTATTACTCAAGTACGACGAGTACTCAATTGATTTGAGTATATGGAATGGCACCGTGGCGTCAAGGGCCTTTTCTCTTCTTCGTGGCTCAACTCGTATGCCTGAAACGCCTCCCCTGATTCGTTCTACTGTCGCGAATAGTCGCACGGCTAACGGAGCTTTCTCGCAGGAAGCCCGGGCAGCGGCCATAATGTTGTTCAGGAGATACGGCGCCGTCGGTACCATGACGCCGATGCCTTTTCACTGAATCCCATTGCCTGACTCGTACGTGCGAGGACCGTTGGATGCCGGATCGCGAACTGTATCAGTGGATCGCCCGATGCATCTCGCCGTGGACGATTGGCGAGATCGAAGTCGAATCGGCCGCCCAGCGGCTGGAAGTGCAGGTCGAATGTCATGATGCGGCCCCCAAACCCTGCCCGTTTTGTGACTGCATGCTTTCTGTCTGCGGTCACGGCGAAGTGCAGACGTGGCGGCAACCCGATGCCGGGGATTGGCAGATTTTTCTGGAAGGCCGGCCGCCGCTGGTCGAGTGTCCGGAACATGGCATCGTCCGCATGTCGCCTCCGTGGGCAGACTGGTATGTCCGCGGTCCGGCCAGATCACTGCAGGGTCCGTGGTCACTGCAGCAGCTCAAGCTGCTCCTGAACGCGGGACGTATTTCGCCGAGCACGCTCTTGAAGCGGAGCCGCTCGGACAAGTGGGCCATCGCGGGTACCGTCAATGCGCTCTTCGTGCGGCAGGACGAGACTCTCGAACCCCCGCTGTCGGCTTACGAGCTTGCCGCGGTGGATTGGGCCATCGCCAATGAACCAGTCGTCTTTATGTCCATTGAGCCAACCGCCCCGGATGACATGGCGACAGGGCGCAATGCAATGACGGGTGGCCCCGACACTCCTGCCGATGGCGACCGAGACGACGACAGCCGCAAAAGGGCCCGCAGCGATCGCCAGGAAAACCAGCCTGACGGGACAGACGACACTCCGGCAGGCGATGAGGTCACGCCGGGGAAGCCTGAGCTTCCCCGTGAATTGAGATTGCTGGACGATTCGGATCGGGACGCCGTCCGCGACTCGCCGTCCAGCCTCAAACCATCGCATCCATCGACACCGCGCGAGCCGGATAAACGGCCCGCCACGCGCGGGGGATCGAGCTCATTGCCGCGACTGAAGAAACCTGTTGAGCCCAGTCCTTCCGAATGGGGCATGGCGATCGGGCAGGCCGTGAAAATGGAACACAAGGCGAAGGGTGTCCGGAAGAAGCCGGTGGACGACGCCGCGGCCCAGGGCGTCAAAGACGCTGCGCCCCAGGGTGTCAAAAGGGTGCCGCGACGCGAACCCCTCGTTTGCCGGCGCGAGTTTCAGCACGGGTACCATCTGTTGACGATCATTTACCTGATCAATGCGTGCCTGGTGTGCTGCCTGGTCCCTGCGGTTTGCACGATCTTTTTTTCGAGACTGTTGCTGCTGTCCACGAGCGTGTTTATTCCCTTTGAAGGGGGTAACGCTTTGCAGGAAGGACAACTGGTGGCGTGTGGATTGTCCGCCCTGAGCGTGCTGGTGCTGATCGGCTTCCCCCTCTGGCACCTGATCTCGAACGGCAGCATCCTGTGGCACTATGTTCCGAGTGCCCTGGTCGGGATGATCGCCGGCTTCGGGCTCTCGCCCGATTATCTCGATGAAGTGTGTGCGGCACTCCAGTGGTGCGAGTTCGCCTTCGGCATCGCGACGGCGGGGCTCACGGCATATACGTTGTTCGCCGTGCCCGCGCCATCGCGATTGTCGCTGCCGATGATTGCCGCCGGGCTTCTGACAGCGCTGTCGGCGATGGCGCTTTGTTGCGTCGGAACGGGTTCGATGCTGTCCGTTCAGGCAGATGCGATTCCCCCGCAATTTCGCAGTGCGCTGCCCGACGCACTGTTGTATGTGTTCGGACTCTACGGGACGCTGATTTTCATTCCAGGGGCGATTCTGTTCGAACTGTACCGGCACACCGACTTTTCCACGCGACAGTTTATTATTCGTACCGGCGTCCTGCTGGGCATTTACCTGCTGGCCGGAGTTGCCACGCTGGGCATTTTCGTCAATGGCGC
>Ga0206811_1059_pt1 | contig 31289 bp, 30 predicted proteins | sample Alteio_BWOrgCont_53_FD_152886 | JGI IMG/M metagenome (GOLD analysis project Ga0206811, IMG submission 152886) | Enriched cells from forest soil in Barre Woods Harvard Forest LTER site, Petersham, Massachusetts, United States -... | ecosystem: Environmental > Terrestrial > Soil > Temperate forest >... | reverse complement strand
TCGACATCGAGTTACCTGCCAATCGTTGCCTTCGAAATTGACAGCCATTATCACGATGAAAAGTCTCAGCAGGAACGTGACGAGAAGAAGAACTCGATTTTTCGGCTCGGAGGCGTTTCTCTTCTGCGCCTGAGGGCATTCGGGCAACCAAATGAAGCCGCAATGCGAAACGACATCATTCGAGCCGTTCGAGAACTTGGGGAAGAAGTTCGACAAACTTCTCGGAAGGCAGAAGGCAAACTGCAAGTGGATCTGGAAATCGATTTCGAGAGATTCGGTGCTGGAATCGCTAGGTGAGGATATGCACGAGTCTGCGGTAGGAATGCGCAGCCGTCGTTGAATCGATGGCAAAGAAACTCGTTTAGCTCCTTGAGCTTTGGATCGTTATGCAAACGGTAACTCAACTTCTGACGGAGATAGCAAGAACGATCATCGAACATGGGACCGAACTACTCTTGACGCATTCAAGGCTGAAAGAAGTTGAGGAATCGCCAGGGATTATCTTCGTCGGGTTCGGCACGCATTCTTGGCAACCACTCACAGTGGATGGACTTCGACTTCAATCAAGAATCCGAGAAGAATTTGAACGGTTTCATGCGGTCTTGAGTTGTCTGCTTCGAAAACAGTCTGCGTCCGTTCGAAGCTCGCTCAAGCAAACTTCATCCAAAATAAAGAAGCTAATCGATCAACAGGGCGGCACATACTGCCATTCATGTAAGCAGGCTGCCATTGACTTCAAAGAGGCGGTCAACGAGCAAGTTCAAATGCTGACTCACCTTTTTGATGCGGCAGACGGCGATCATGTTTACGTGCCGGATACGAACGCACTGCTTTACAACACGCAACTTGAAGAGTGGCGATTTGATGATTCGGCCAAATTCGTACTCCTCCTGATGCCCACAGTTCTTTCCGAGTTGGACAGCTTAAAAGTCACGGGCAAATCTGACGCTGTTCGTGAGAAGGCCAACAAGCTCGTTCGGCAAGTCATGGAATATCGAAGAAGAGGAAACTTGAATGATGGAGTCATTCTGCGAAAGGACAGCCACCGCCTTCGGACAATTGCCATAGAGCCGGACTTCGCAAACTCGCTTCCGTGGCTCGACCCCAACAACAACGACGACCGAATTCTGGCGGGGTTCGTAGAAGCGATGCGACAACATCCACGTTGTCCCGTGATCCTGGTTACAAGAGACATCAATTTGACAAATAAAGCAGACTACGCACGACTCCCCTGTATTCAGCCTCCAGGGCCGCCTGTTCAACCGGGCGACTGATCCGATGCAATCCTTTGAACTCACAGACGGCGGCATTCTCCTCTACGACGAATCATTTCTGCTACCCGCCCTGGCTGACCGATATTTTGCCAAACTTCGGGACCAAACTGCCTGGGAGCAGAAGCCCGGTGTGTTCGGCAATCTGCAACCTCGGCTGACGGCGTCATACGGCGACGACGGCACCACTTACCGATACTCGGGCACAGTGAACGTGGCACGGCCTTGGACTTCAACCCTGCTGGAGATCAAGCAGAAGATCGAGGCCGTCCAGGGCGAGTACAATTACTGCCTCCTGAACCGCTACAGGAACGGCCAGGACAGCATCGGAATGCACGCCGATGACGAACCGGAGATGGGCAATGTGATCGGCTCGTTATCCCTTGGAGCCGAACGGACATTTCGGATTCGGCACAACAAGACAAAGGAGACGCTGAGCTTTCGGGTCGGCAATGGCACGCTCATCATCATGGCTGGAACGATGCAGCAATTCTGGAAGCACGAAGTTCCGAAGACCAAAGAGACTGTCGGCGAGAGGATCAATTTGACGTTTAGGAAGATCGTCAATCACGGCATCACAAACTGATGTCCTTCAGGCCGCACAGTCAAAACGGGACATGGAGCAGTTCGCACGACACTTTCAGCCACACTTCCCATAATCACATGGGTCAAGCCAGTTCGACCGTGTGTTGAAAGTACGACCAGGTCAATTGCGTTAGTGCGTGCGTACCGAACGATCTCTACTTTCGGCGACCCCTCAACAACGGCATGGGTCACGTTGCGACCCGTCGCCCACTGCGGGTCAAGAACACTGGTAAGCGCCTTTTCAGCGGCGGCTTTGGATTCGCTGACTTGTTTTGGCAGAGCGAGGCCCATTTCAAAATTGGGAGTGAAGTCGGTATGGACTTCCAACGTATGCAACAGGTGCAATTCAGCATCGAACCTCGTCGCCAACTCGCATGCGTAATTCATGGCGATTACTGAGAAATTGCTGAAGTCGGTTGGCAGCAAAATCCTCTGAAGTTGAATCGTCATTCGGTGCTTCCTCCGTTTGTTCGTTGCTAGGTTACGATGGCCTCGATTCTACCGAGGTCGCCCAGATAGAATTGAACCATCATGCACCATCCCGCTTGGAGTCTCGTTGTCGTCGGTGTCCTGATCGCAGGGATCGGGTTGTTGTGGCTCTGTGCGCCATCCATTCCTTGGCTCGGCAAACTGCCCGGCGACATCGTGATTGAGCGACAGAACTTCCAGTTCTACTTTCCCGTGGTGACGTGCATCCTGCTGAGCGTCGTGTTCACGGCGATCATGTGGCTGGTTCGGTACTTTTCACGGTGACGGGAGTCAGACTTGTGGCGACATCCCGTGTCAGTGCTGGACTTTTGATGTATCGCATTCACGACGGTGTTTTGCAGGTGCTTCTTGTCCACCCTGGCGGTCCATTCTTCAAAAACAAGGACGAAGGTGCTTGGACGATTCCCAAAGGCGAACTTGAACCGGACGAGGACATGCTCGAAGCCGCAAAGAGAGAGTTCGCCGAAGAGGTCGGCTTCATCCCGACTGGTCCATTCGTCGCTTTGACGCCGGTGAAGCAAAAAGGCGGGAAGATCGTTCATGGCTGGGCATTCGAGGGCGACTGCGACCCGACCAAATGCGTCAGCAACACGTTCACGATGGAGTGGCCACCAAAGTCCGGGCGACAAATGGAATTTCCCGAGATCGACCGAGCGGCATTCTTCGACATCGAGACTGCGAAACGGAAGATCAACGCTGGACAGGTGGCGTTGATCGAAGAGGTTGGAGTGGTGGTAAAGCGTGGGGAACCAGTTTGAAGACACCCGCCATTCTCTTCCTCCCGTTGTGCTTGGAAGGTGTCTTGATCTTCTGGGCACATTGGCACACGAGACGAGACGTAACGAAGGATCGAACGAACAAGCGCCTGCTTCAACGTGAAGAACAGTTTGAAAAGATCATTCCTTCGGCCACGGCCCAATTGCCATCAAATACCGCTCTGCTGACTGCTGAACAACTGATTTGGCATCCTGCTCGATCACCATATCCCAAAAGGCTCCGTAGATTCGGTCGAATTGAAACGGCTCCACGGCGCTCACGATTCGCTCGACCGCATTCGCCGACAACGGAATATGGTTCGGATAACTGTACATGAAACTAACGTGCTTTCGGTCGGGAACGACTTGGATGATGTCACCCGAAAGCAACGCTCCTTTGCCGCCTGCACCCTCGGCCCAGTGGAGAACGGTCCCGCCCTCAAAATGGCCACCGCATCGGATAAGTGTCAGCCCGTTGAACAGTGTCTTCGTCTCGCCGCTCCAGAATTCGATGGATTCATCGAGTCGCATCGCCCACTGTTTGTCATCGGAATGCAAATAGATCGGAACGTCGCCAAATGCCCGACTCCACTCAACCATGTTGGAGTAATAGTGCGGATGAGAAATGGCGATGGCCGAGATTCCGCCCAATCCGTTGATCGTTTCAACCAGGGCTTCATCCAAAAGTGAAACGCAGTCCCACAGAATGTTGCCGTGCGGTGTTCTTAGAAATAGCGCACGCTGTCCTATGGCAAATTGCGGTTCGATCCCGATTCCGATCAGTCCTTGTTCCTTGAACTTGATTGAAGTTCGATTGGTCTGACGCAACTTGTCGGGCGTCGTCCATTGTTGACCGGATTTTCTGACGTACTGCCGATCATCCTCGCAAATCGGGCAGGCGCTCGGAGGTTGCTCGCTTTCGGAGTATTGCGTTCCGCATGTTGTGCAGATGAAATTTGGCATTTGGAAGTTTTCTGATTTCACGGTCGACCACCTCGTCGAAAACATGGTGGGTCGGCTTTCCACCCTAACGGACAACTCTCAATCGTCAGTGCCGACCTTGCCCCCGTAAACACCAAAAACGGATTTCAATTGAGCGGCCAACACTGTTGCAAGCATGGGATTGCCTGACGAGAGCGGTGTTTGTGAATCCAGTTTTCCATCACGAGCAGACAACACCAAAGCCGCCACAACGTGCTGAACATCGACATGGAACTTCGTCATCTCTTCGAGCTTGATTGCCAGATCGAAAAGCACGTCGGCGATGGACGAGTCAACGGTGGCCTGCCCCGCCGTGCTCACAGAGACGCCGGGTACAATTTGCATGTCGCTGCTATTCACGATTCACCTTCCAAAGCCACTGAGCCAGTTCCTTCAGATCGACTTCATCCATGCCAGCAACCAGTTCCAGACGGTGAATATCGTGGACGGCCAGAATGTGGTCTTCGTGGAAGAAGATTTCGTCGCCTTGATTCAGGCCGTGCAAGCGTGCCTCAACCAAAGGATTGTCCACGATGGCTCGAAGGAATTCTCCATTGCGATCGACAATTCGTACCCAGAAATCCTCGCCCCAGCCTCGGGACGGTGCGTTTTGTTCTGGAAGTGGCAACAGTGACGCCGGGTGGCTGTGTCGCAAGATCGGCTTGGAGATTTCGCCGTTGCACGATGGGCATCTGCATTTCTCGGCAGCGTCTTCATGAACCGAAAATCTCGGAGAGTCGATTCGAAGTTCGACAAACTGATTCGGTTTCACATTCCTCTTGATGACATCGGGAGGGATCTGGAAGTAGTCCGGGTTCTCGGCTTGCATGGCAACGCCATTCACCAATTGATACTCGTTGGAAAACTTCTGGTCGCCGAATTGTTGTTCGAGATTGTTCATGCAGTTGTCGTAATGCAGCGCCATGAGTGTTTCAAGGGTTCATTGATTTGACGCCCTCATTAGCGGACAACATCGCCAATCGCCGCACCCCGACGATGCCGTTCTAACAGTTCCCTTGAACCCAGAGCGAGCAACCTGCAACCGGCTGTGAACCCCGGTAGGAACGGGTGTGTCAATGTTTTGAGACAAGAGAAGAATCCCGGTCCACGGAAAAGCACATGTCTGGCGATCAAATAATGACGATTCGTTTGGATGACCGAATCCAAATGTACAAGTCCTTCCTGGATTACGCTTGGGTGGAAACGCTTGAGAAGAGCGTGCGAGGAAGCAATCTGGAATCGGCCATCATATCGCTGCTTTTCGCTTTGAAGTCCACAGCAAACGCATTCGCCATGCCGTTTTTCATGATGCACAGCATGAAAGCATTCGAGGAAGGATTTCTCCGTGGCCGAGAGTCCACGCCCGAAGGGAACCTTCGTTTGCTTGCTGATGTCTTGCCAAAGAGAATGGCACAACAGCATGGGCTGTCGCACATGAAGCAGAAGCAGTTTTCTGAAATGATTGCGGAGATACTTCAAGAAACGAGGGACGCCGTTCAAACACTCGAAGGGCACGATCCGAATGAGATGTTCAGTTTGTACCTACATGGGCCGGGCAGTGCTGAGTTACAACTAGCTGTGATTGGATTGTGCCAAATTTGTTTCGGGGCGACGTTTCACGCCTACGAACATTTTGTGACGGAGTGCATCCGTTGGGCCAAGGCTGACAAGACGTTCAAAGCATTCAAATTCACCACGCTTACCAGAGAAGTTAAAGAGGCATTCGGCGAAGACATCGCAATCTTTTGCCTGACCCATGAGCGAGTTCAAATCGCTCGTGCCGTTCGAAATTCATTGGCTCATAACGGCGGTCGGTTTGCCCCAGACATGTTCGGAAACGTCCCGCCCGACACAGCGACGGCATTGGCTGAGAAACTCCGTGAGGAATACTTTGTGGAGGACGGTGAGATTCGCATTGTTGCGGCCAACAACATCAATTTGTTTGAGATGTTGAAGGTCCGGGTGTCGAGACTCATCGACAAGGCAGTCACAATGCCTCAGTTTGCGAAGACTTGACGAATACGACAACAATACGACGTGAGGAAGTCATCCATCTCTAGCGTTGAATCTCAGATTATGCGGACGGCAGTCCAAGAAGACGATGTGCGATGCCAGGATATGGTTCATCCAGGTCAGTTGGTTGCTGATCCTGGACCGGCTGTTCGAGCGGATCTATCTGCTTCGGTGCCAGTTGGTCCACGGGGATCGATCCAGGTTCAACAGTTCGTTGAAGCGGATCTCAATTCCTTATTGCTATCAGGCGATGGACCACCTGATGCGGGGATTCCTTCAAGTCTGGATAAACATCGGATCGGACGAGGATCGAGGAATGATGTGATATCCGCCTATGAAGAAGAAGATGGGGTACTGGAGGCCGATGAGGACGACTACGGGCACTCGACCCCCGCACGCAGCAATCGTAATCTCGTATTGCCGATGATCGTGGAAAGTCCGGTGCCCGCTGCAAGAGCGTCAAAGTAATTCTCAAGGAATCTCGGTTCTTGTTGCCGGAGTACATTGGCAATCTGGTCCCAATGCAAAACGGTAACTTGATTTTGGAACAATCGGCTGAATGCGCCAAATTGTTGTTCGTCGACCGAAGCCCGATGAAAGCTGAGAATCTGACGGTAATTGTCACATGCCTCCCGCCGTTTCACGTCATCTGCCAACATCCATGCGTAATGCGCAGCTTTCATCTCGAAGTCGCTCTTTGGACACACGAATAAATAATGGAACTGCCAACCTTGATACAGGCTTTCGTGATGATGAGTGAGCCAATACCCGGCCTCGACGTTTCGCATGATCTGGTTGACGTAACGAAACCGCTTCGTGTGCCGTGAAATATCGCTCGCCAGCTTCGCCTCAATTCCAACAAAAGCCCCTCGAAACTGTTCTGTGGGCCGAATCGCTGGAACGATCATGAAAGCATCGAACGCACCCCACTTTTTGTAGCCGTGGATGTTGAGAAACGAAAGCGAAGTGAATGCCCCGCCGTTGATCTTGTGAAACTCAGAGTTCATGATCTCGAATTCGAAAAAAAGCGTTGCACGGGACCAATTGAGAGCCGTGTCAAGAAATACTCCACGATTCAAACGGGTCCACATCTCTTCCTCTGGATAGCCCGTGATTCCAACCGTTCCACATGCCGTTGAAAAGAAATGAAGGGTTCCAAGTGTTCGTGATATTTCTGGGGCCGTCGTGCTGAAAATGGCCGACCTGCTTCCATCGATCCATGTTTCCAAGCATGAAAAGCGTGAGGGCTGTCTCTGAACCAGAATGATCGAAGCTGTTTCGTTCTGGGAACGGAGCAAGGAGCGTTCGGTTTCGATCATGGGTCATTCCATAGTCGGAAAACCAATTGTCTGTGAGGGGGCGGCGACAATTGAGCACGGTTGCCAACATAGTTTCTCTTCCCTCTCATCCTCGTAATGATCGATAAGAAACCGTACACCTGTCACTCGATCGGTCGGCTTCCTCCATCCACGCCACTAACGAACCCATCGCCGAAAACTTCGACCAGCTTGGGGAGATGGTCATCTGTCGGTGGCTTCTGGATCTATTCGTAGGCACGGATGTTTTCTACAGAAATCCAAGTTCTCATCGACAATTCCGACTAGGAATCGCCCGCATCCCATCGAAAGGTCCGAAGTCTTTGGCCCATCGTCGCTTTGGGTTCATTGACCACACAACCGGGCCACAACAGCCTTTCGTTCTTCGGGATGGAGGTTCCGTCGGCGGTCACGAGCTTCTTGCACGATTTGCATTTCTTTACGCCCAATAACTCATCGAGTTGCTCGTTGACCCATTCCATGTGCCGCTTCTGTTGAATCGCTGTGCCGGACGGAGCCGCTGCATGCACCATTGTCTGATCTTCGGGTGTCTGTCGATCGCCGAATCGCTGAAGGGCGTCCTCACTGGTTCGCAGTGAGTTCCGAATTTGATGGCTTCAAGCTTCACGTCTTTCGTTCCGTACTTGATTCATTTGACAATGAGTAACCTTTGACAGTCGATTTCAAAGGCGTCGTTGCTCACTACTTTTTCACAGCCACGAACTCCGATTTGTCTCACAGTCGTCGGTCACTCAGATGTGGATTCTACAATTTTGGTCTCAACTTTCTTTTTCGGCTTTTTCGGCGATGAACTGCGATCTCTCATCTGTTCCGCCCAGTGTTCAATGGGCTTGCCGTTTGGTTTGATGGAGTTGAAAGTAATTCGGAGAACCTTCATTCCTGGATCGTCTAGCCCTTGCGGGTTGACGTTGAGAAGTTTCTCACATCGCTCCCGAACATCTTTCAGATTCAGGAAATTGCTCATGAAGCCTGTGTCTATGACCTCCGTTTCCGCAGCGACTCGATCAGACGATCCGTGACTGCGAGACTTTCTAACCATCTGCTTGAGAGTTGAGATGAACACGCTGTCGTCAGTTGTGACGGAGCCGAGGAATCGCTTTGTTTCCTTCTTACCGCCGATTCTCCACCAATTGAATACGACACGAACGAAATCAGGATGCGCCAACAACGGCGACTTACTTTCGTCGAACGCCGAAGTTTCCAATGCTTTTCGAACCATTTTCGACAACTTGCCGACACACTTCTTACTCACAAGTGGAGGGTGCCGAGGAGTATCGTCACGCTCCTTAGCCCCGAACAGCCCGTGCTGGTAACCAAGCGACACGACAAGCTCTGTGGAAACGAATAGACCGGAATCACCATTCATTGCATCTTGGACGAGTTGATCTCGATCCTTAGGAATGCGGTCAAGCAGTTCATGAAGTACCCAAATCATTCTCAAGTCGTTGTCAATGGGAAACATTCCGCCCGCCATCTTTTCATCTCGTGCGGTGAGAAGAACGTCACCTACTCGGATCAGAGATCGGAAAAGCACTTCCGACGCCTCTGCCTTTGCGTCTTTTGCGAAAAGCAAGGCCCGATCAAGAAACTCGCTTGCCTGACTGTTGTAGCCGTGCGGTCCTCTGATCGTCGCAAACTTGCAGATGACTTGGTCAAGTGCCTCTGGGGTTTCGAATAATGCAACCACGGACCTCCACATTGCTTCGCTGATCGATCCGTCAGGAATCGTAAGGCGGAAATACTTTTCGAAATGGGCGTCAGAGCAAACTCTCAATTCACGCTGCCATATTCTGGCGAACTCATTCGAATGGCCCGAACCACCCAATGCGTGATTCACCGCAGGGAAAATTCTGCGGATGATTGCCTCAACAGGTTCACGATCTGAATCAGGAATGGCGGCAAGCCAATTGCGGTGGAATTGCTCACACTCTTTACGATCATCTCGACCGCCCCAGAGTGCTCCAAAGCTAACACCCGTGAATTCATTCTGATTCATTGCAATAGTGTGGATTACTTGAGGTACGAATGTGGTTAGGCAAGCAATGCTCAAGATGTCTACGACGTTCACTTCTCCCCTCAACGGAGGATAAGCGAAGCGAAGCATATTGATGAGCTTCTTCACCGCCCGTGGAGTATCCAAGAAGTGCTTGAGACCGTCATGAAATACATTCCAGAAATATTGCACCTGATTCTGCGCCAGTTCATCGGGAGCTAAAACTTGATTAAGCTGTTCGAGGAACATCTGGTGAATTGCAGTCCGTGCAGTCGGAGGCACGTCGATCTGAAGTTGGATGATCTTTTCCAAGTACGTTCGTCCATCGACTCCAAGTTGGTCGATGATCGCCTGTGTGACGACCTTTTGATCAAAGGCCAACAAGTAGACGGTCTTCGGGAAATCTGCAACAGCTTTGAGAATCTGGAAAAGTTGCGCCATCTCGGATGCCGCAAGCCGATCAATGTCGTCCATGACAACAACAATGCGCTGGGGAAACTCTTTGAGCAACTCGTCAACCTGCGCCCGAATTCCAACGACATCCCGCTGAACTGCTTCTGCATATGCGTCGGCTGCACCTGCAACAGCATCAATTGCATCACGTCCTGCTTTAACAGCTTCACCGATTCCGGGGATCATCGACACTGGTCGTAACGCCGCCGACAGTGTGCTCAATAGTTTTCCGGCCTGCTTAGCCTTCTCTCCTCTCTTCGGAGCTTGGAGAACAGCGGTAAATTGCGAAAGAAATGCTTCCAGAAGTTGCTGCCGTCCCGAAAACCACCACGGATTGAATCGAAGCACGATGGGCTTCTTGTCGTTTTGGGATTCAAGTGACGACTGGACAAAATTTAGAACGCTTGTCTTCCCCGAACCCCACGGTCCGCAAAGTCCAATCACAAACGAATCGTCTCCATCAAGACTCAATATTGAACGAGCTAGAGATTCTGCGAATTGTGCCCGATCCAAGCGATCCATTGCTGGAGTGTCCAAGGCTGTATCTGCAAGCAGACTGGGCGTGGGATGCTTAACTGCTTCATCGAATTGTGGCGGTTCTTCGGAAGAAGAATTAGATTCCATTGCGAGCCTTTACGATGTTCGTTGGGTGGGAGAGGGTGACGGAGTGACGTTCTCAATCTGCTTGCCGGGTCATGTCCGATTATTTATCAGAGTCCCCTCTTGTCGCTTTTGGCTTCTCTCTAAAATAGCATTGAAGTTTGAATTTTGGTTGCGAAACGTATCCCAAAAGTGGAATCACGATTCTCGCCAGCGCAGCGTCATGCGGCTCGTGACAGTCGACCTTCGTTGATTGCCATTGACGTACACATTCGTCGATTCTTTCCAGCATTGCTGAAGATGGCTTGCCGGCCATCAAGGAAAGTACCTTTTCAATTTCCGCATCAATGACGATTTGGCTCTGAGGGAAGGCATCCTTATAAGTTTCGAGTGCGAGCTTAGCGGCACCGATTGCATCCTTTACTTTCACGGCGTCAGGATCAATGAAATTGGGGACTTGGTTACAAAGTTCGGCAACTTCGGAATCGATACTGAAGATGCGCTTTTCGGAAGGCAGGTTCTCGTTGAGCTTTTTACAAATAGTCTCGATTCGCTCGATGTTGGGGATAAACATTGAGTCAAGTCCACTCATCCGAACCTGTGTTGCTCCGGCCAGGACGCTTGCCAAGCAGAGCCGAAAGATCCTACGACCATACTCAAGAAGTGAACGATGAGGCATTATCGATTCTCCCTGCGACCGCCGCTTCTTGAGAACCTCCTTTTCAAGCGGGTAGAAATTGAGATCAGAAGCAATGCCTTCGTGCACAGCCTTCGATCTTGCTGCGTAGAATTGATCGAGCCATGTTTCGAGGCGAGGCACAGGCCCCAGTAAGGTTAAGACTGCATCCTTGAACCGATCTGTTACCCCTTCACCGGAGCGAAGTCGCAACAGGCTTTCCGATGCAATCGCAAGATGGACAAGGGATTCCGCTTCGACAATCGATTCCCGACAGCCCTTCATGTACCAATCCAACGACGTAAAAACTCTGGCTCGCAAATCTGGCGGATAGCCTCCAGGATGAAGATACAAGGGCTGCATCGCCCACTGATATGGGCGTGACAGCAGTGACTCAACGTCACTAGACAATTCTTGCGTGTGATTGAGAGTAATGTGAGGAAGTTCTGGAAAGATCCGGCAACCTTTTGCCACCCACAATGGAGTCGTTTGATTCCTTGTGCCGGAATATCCTGGAATGTAATCACCCGAAGGAATGTCATTCTCGCCAACGTGTTGAACACGATTGCAATCGAAGCCGGTGTGCCACACAAGAGATTTTATCACCACGCCCTCCGGGCCGTGGGCCTCACCGACACGAAACACAAAAAGCGTCGAGTTCTCGAACGGAAGAAAAACGCTCCCGGATGGGTGAGGGTGAGAGTAAAGAAATCCGATGAGCAAATGCGCTTCGTGAAGTCGTCGCCTCCACTCATCCGCCTCGTTCCGATCACTCGGCAGTTCAAGGTAAGCGCACGTCATGTTCTCGATGCGGAATGTATCGTCTACGAAGAACATCGCAGAAAGTGTTGTGAGATGCTCCTGCGCATCTGCGGGTAGGTCTGCGATGTCCTTACAATTGCGAAGCTCGATTCCTCGAATTCGAACTCGTCGCTCTGTGACCAAGTATGGGAAAAATGCGAAGAGTACCCGATCAGAGATCATTCAAATTCCTTCGTGTTATTGGCCTCGGTATTCTTCATCACTTTGCCTTTTCTCCGCCACGACCTCCCATTGGTCGCCGTCGAATTCATCTTCCATTTTTCAAGAACGAGAGCAGATCATTGGCATTCCCAATCTGCCGATTCTTCATCTGCCAAACGAAATCGTTCTCGGGCATATAAAGTTGATTTGCATGTTTCCCCGTAGCTGAGTTGATTGCACCAATCGTCGTTCGATCAAGCCGCCTTGGCGGCAATCGCTTTTCCATCATCGAGACAAGTGCGATTCGTCGATTAAGTGGGATGCTGACAACAGTGTTCGGGGTTGCAAATCCAGGAGTATTCGGGCCTGCAACCGAGGACGCCAATGTCGGCACAACTGGGCTGTCTGAACAAATCAAATCCGGTGCATCGTCATCTGCGATCCAAAGCACCCACTCTCGCTGGCTCAGAATCGGTTCAAGGTAGAGAGCGGATTGACCCATCTGCTGCACATGCCATGTTTGCTCGAAATCTACTTCAAACGCCCCTGATAATCCGTATGTGACCATTTCGTTAAATTCCGTATCCGATAAGACCTGACCGGATTCTTCAATGAACTTTCTAAAGCTGGTTCGACCAACTTCCGTTGAAAATGTTGCATGCAGTTCCTTTTTCGAGACACGGTCAACGAACTCCGATTGGATCTCACGAATCCGTGGAACCCTGACCGCCATGAATGCGACAAACATCATCAAGTCACTGAATGACTCATCGTCGGGGATCTCCCGCCGTTGGATGACTTGTCGAACGACCGGACTCCATTTCGACTCGAAGACCGCAAAGGTCTTCTCATAGATCATGGGATCTCCGTCCGGCTTGGCCTCGATTCTGTGAAAGTCCCGAATGTGAGCAGACTGTTTCGGCGTGCTCTTCCAAGATTTTTGTCGCTCCTGATCGAGAACCCAAAGATCGCCATCTTCCGAGTCAGACTTCGTAAATCCTGCCAAGTAGAACTGCGGGACTGTGTGGTGTTTGCGAGGTTGATCACCCATCATTCTTTCCCATCGGGCTTAGTTTCAAGCGGAACTTGGGGAGTTCATGGAATGCGTTTCTATGACGCATCGTTTGAATTCAGCCCATTGGCGGCGTCCATAAATTCATTCCAATTTGGAATCTGTCGATGCGAATGCCGCTCCAGAACGAGGCGACCAACTTCGGCTTCGTAGTCACCTGAAGAAGCAAGCTCCACCATCCCGTCAAAAAGAATTCTGTACGTCTGATAGAGACACCGATCCGCCAGCTTTTCCAAAGCGTATTTGTTTGCGTAGGCTTCCGCTTCGACAAGCCCGAATCGCTTCTCGGGAACGTCGATATTGATCCTCAGTTCAGCGTCCTCGATGTGTCCAAGTTCATGCAGCAGCGAAGCAATCTTAAAGGCATACTTCAAATCTTTGTATTCGAAGGAACACTTCGGGCTTCGTGGAATCAGAACCACGCTTTTGTAACCGCCGTTATCGTCAAGAAAAAAGGTTGCAGAACCACGAATGTTAGCTTTGGAATTGCGGTTCTTTCCGTATTGAGCGAAACGCTCGTCGATGTCGAAAAACACCTGCTTGTCGGCATCCACTCCATATTTGGGCCAATCCGGTTGCAGGTATTCGGAGTCATCGACTTCATGAATGCTGAGAAGAGACGGAAACTGTTGAATCGCTGTGGTCACTATGCGGCCAAATTCTTCCTCGTAACTATCGAGAAAGTCGAAAAACGGAAGGTCACATCCCGCACGCCTGAGAAGCGGCTTCAGCTTCGGTGCCACCTTTCTGAAATTCTCAATCGTTGCCTTTTCGTCTTCGTATTTGGCTTTTTGCTGCCGCAGCTTCTTCTCTTTTTCACGACTCGACATTCTCACGCTCCATCTTAGAGTCAGGAATCGTCATTCCTCTTTTAATTGCCACAAGCTGTGGCTTACGCCATCGCTTGATCTCAGCTACTTTCCCCCACCAGATGCCCGATCTCGTCGCCTTCGAGTTCTCAACAGGAACAACATCGTGGTGGCAATGATCCATCACCGACTCGCTCGATCATTCGGCCCCCAGTGAGAACGCCGTTGGCTGCATCCACGAATCACCACATTCGTTTAACTGGGCTTGCGTGCCTTCATCTCAAATGTTTCCACCCGTTCAAACTCAGACGTGTCCCCGAGTTTTCAAGACGCAAGAGATTTGCCACGCTTGCCTGACGAGAATCGAGGCGTATCTCAGAAAGACTAGCTTTGTGAATGGTTCAAAGTCGATTAGCGCCCTCAGATCGTCCTGCAAATCAGTATCCGAGTGAAACACCTGGGCGTTGAAAATGATATTCTCGACCTGATGGGGCGTGTACGACGTTTCGTTTCCTGGCGTTCCAATAGCCATCTGTAGGGGAGGGTTCGTTGCCTCCGACACCAACAAGCGTCTGATCCTCTTGAGTGCTGCCCGTTCTTCGTCGGAAGCATATTTCCCAATGATTTTTACGACGCTGAAGATATTCGTGCGCTCCTTGCTGGCGACGAGCTTCCGAAAATGCGTCAGGAACGCAAGAAAGTCGTCCTTGTCGTATTCAGGATAACGGCTACGGCTCGTTCCATCGGGTAGGTTTTCAATGGTAAATGTGTGCGGTTGTTTTGGGAGATCACGGACGAAGCGGCATGACATGATCTCTTCGCAGATTTCCCCAAATCGACGAAGCGCTGTTACTTCGTCTTGGGAATATGGACAATTGAGACTCATCACTTCCTCCGTGGTTTCGCCTTTATGGAACGCAATTGAAAGGGAACAGACCTGGCCGACAAGGTTCACACTGGCCTCATCTGTCTTTGCTTACGTCGCAACACTAATGCCAAGGAGCGTGAATCAAATTTCCCTTGCATACCTGCGTGTGGATGGGTTCGAGCTTCGAGATGTACGTCTGTTGGAAGTCCTCCCATTTCTCTGGCCCATACTTCTGAACAAGCCTCTGGGCAGTGTGCAGGCAGATTTGTGCGGCAAGGCTACAGGCAGTCTCAAGACCGTCCGGGTGTCGAATCGGGCGAATATGGATCTTTCCCGGTTCGTTCGATGCCCCAACGTGATTGAGGCCACTTCCCGCATGAATCACATCAGACCAATGTCGATAAAGACCTTCGTATGCGGCACCCAGTTTTAGATGAAATGCCAGTGATCGAACGGCACGAGGCCCTCCAAACAAGGCGAACCATTCGGGATCTTTATTGTTGCTGTTCTTGCGTGTCGCCTGCCATTCTTGCTCGATGGGAGCGAATTCCGGTTTCATGAACATGCTCTCTAGGTTTGCGATCATCATCGGCAGATTGCCTGGAATCTGGTCAAATACGTCTGCCATCGGATCATCCTTGAGTTCGGCCCGAAACTGCATCCCCAATGGATCATTCGGATCGAGCTTCCGATAGGATTTGATTTTTCGGTGGGCATGGGCCACTTGGTATGAGAGACCTCGACGTTGGCTATCAGCCTCCAGAATGTACAGAACTCCGAGTTGACCCTCTAACGCACTACGCAACAGGGGTCCACAGTTCTGAGCGCAACCTCTTTCCACCAAGACCGAAACGCCGTCAATCGACTCAATGATGTGACGAGAAAGCATCAGAACTGTTGCATGTGAATAACACTTGTCCTGTGCCGACCCAAGTTGGGCAACACTGTAGGCTTCGATCAGATATCGGACACAATCGCCAACGAAATGGGAGAGGTTGGAGATCAACTCTTCATACTTGTTCCACTCCTCCTCAGATTCAAAGCCGTCAAGAAAGAACACACCAATTCCTTTCAGTCACACCGATTTCGATTTGGACACGAGGTCTATCGTGCTGGTTCAGCAGTCCATGCGTTTCACTTTCATTACTCCCGCCCTCCGAGTTCCTTCGGTCCTGTCTCCGGCTCGAACCACTACTTCTTCATCTTTTCCCGGATCACTTTCAGCCGCCGCAACAGGACTACGATATGTCCACTCTCGAACATCGCCGCCAGATGCCCTTCGCAGAAGCGTTCCTTTCGTGAATGTGTCATGAGCAATTTCTGAATCGTCGTGGCGTCGGCTCTCTCGATCTTCTTCGGTGAATCAACGAATTCCTTGGCCGACTCCTGCCATTCGGTCCAGTCGAACTCTGGTGTCACCCAGCCGTTGTCATATAGCGCCTGATTGAACTCCATGACGACTTCCTCGAAGTCAAACCAAGGAAACTGGCCTTCTGGCATCTTCCAGGTTCCAGCCGAAAAGCCGACCGCCTCAAAGCGTTCAAGGAATGGGAGGATGGCGTCAATCTGTTTGGCACGGATCGGAGGCAGCCCCTCGGTTTCCTGCAACTTGTGCATCACCGACCAGACATCGTGGAGCGAATGCACGTAGGCCGCTCCCGCCTTTCCCTGTTGCCGAGCAACCTCTGATTTGAAGTTGTCGTAATCGGTTTCCTCGGCAAGCCCCGCAAGCACCTGCGTCCATGCAGACTTCTGCACGAATAGGCGGAAGGCGTAATCGGTCCCGTCAGACTCTTGAATTTCGCACTCACCAAGCTGATCGGAAAATCGTTCCTTGAGGGCCTTCAGGTGCGAGCGCAGCCTTGCCCGGACCATGATGCGGTCAGGATCGACGGGCTGGCCGTGCTTGCCGTTGCCCTGGCGGGCGCAGACGGCGCTGAAGAAGCCGTGTTTGGTGAAAATCCACATCAACATTACTCCCTGAATGCGAGCCGCCGAGCGAGTGCTTCCTCGAAGAACCGACTCAACCTTGTCGTCGCAGGCACTCAGCAAGAAGTTCTTCTGCCATTGCATGGTATTCCTCAACGACACTTGCGCCGAAGTTGTAGGTCAGATAATAGCCAGCACCGGAGGCGACCAATGGCCCAATGAAGGGCAACACGTACTTAAATACGTTTGTAAACTCCCTCTTGCCGAGGGTTTTCAGAACCACTGTCACTGCCGCCTCAGTCCCGTATTTTGACATCAGCGCCGCCATCTTCGTTATCAATGCAATTCCTTGCGGGCCTCCCATCATTTTTTCCCAATACGATTGTTGTTCAGGAGTGATGTTGTAAATTGACGAAACGTCGTAAACCATCTTGATCAACATCGCCACGTCAATGGCAACATCCAACCCAGGAATCGGATTCAAACCGTTGAGCGCCGCCCCACCGGCATACCATGCAGCCACTTGCAAGGCGTTCTTTTTTTTCTGTTCCAATGCCTCACGGGTTAATGCGGCAAAGTCATTCTCCAGCCGCATTCGTTTCATGCCGCTGAATGTCTTCGTAATATCCTCCAACAAGTCAGGAAGGTCGTACATCGTTGGCTTTCGAGACGACACCATATAAATCTTCTCGACGACGTGTGGCGCAAGATTCTTACGGATGTCACCTTCGATTTCCTGCTTCAACTCCCCTTCGCTCAACGTAGAGCCATCGTCTATGGCGTTCGACAACGCCAAGTCGAATTTGTTTCGAGTCAGAAAGCATGGCTTCTTCAACTGGACGGCGAGCATGTCATAAACCGTTGCCTCATCCTCGAAAAACCGGGCGTCAGTCGCAAAGATGAAGAAGTCGTAGCTTTTCAGGCTCAATTGTCCGACATACGTTTTGGTCGGATAAGTCTTCGTGCCGCATCCTGGAAGATCAACCAGGACAAGACCACGATGCACGTATTCATGTGCTTCAAGGGTGGTTTCCTTGCTCGAACCGACGGGAGCCAACTTCTTGTCCACAATTGCGTTCATTAGCGAAGATTTGCCGACGCCACTTCGCCCAACAATCCCACACTTTATTTGTGTGGCTTCGTACTCGGCTCGCTTCTTGGCGAATTGCGCCAAGAAATCTCTGAGTGTCTGTTCGGCATCAGTTGAATTGCTTCGGCTCTGCGAGTCGGGAGAAGTCATGTAGAATCCTTTGTTTCGTGCGTGAGGAGATGTGCCCACCCCCGTTAAATCCTCTGCCGAGAGCCTCGATAGTCAAACGATGAGAAAATCTTGTTTCACCTGAACTTCTTCGGGTATTTCGCCATCGCATGGCAAACTCTCGCACCCAGTCACGATTCAAGTGGAAAGTCCATAGCTCGCCACAGATCGTTGAGTTGTTCATCCATTCGAAACTCCTCTCCAAGTCTAATTACCTCGTCACGAATTGCTCGGTAAGTGGCCTGTGCCTCATGCGGAGCCTTGAAACTCATGGATTGCACAATTTCAAACATCCGCTTGCAGCGTGAATAGGTCTGAGGCGAATACCTTTCGTATTCATTTAAGGATTTCCAGACATGCACCCGGTAAGGCATCATTTCGAGGATGTCGATACTCTCCTTCTGACGACTCAACCAATTATTTGCAGGCTGCGTGCGAATTATCTGAGTAAGTTGTGCTGAGGAATGTTCGCCTTTGAATCTAAAGTACGGAACCATGTCTAAACCGAAGTCCTCGGCCATCCTTCGATGTACTTCATGGTGTTCAAGCTGATTTAGGATTCCATCTAAATACCCAATGAACCATTGCCTTTTTTCCGACGTGAAGCGATACGCTGCACCTTCAGATACTCGCACGTCGGGATAACCCTCAGCAAAAAGCGTGGGATGAATGAGTTCGTGGATCAACATGTGTTCGGGAAGAACATCAGCAACATAGATATCATCTCCATGCTCGGTTCTGACGTATGCAGCCCCCGGAAGAAACTCGGGGTCGGCAGGCTGAGTCTTTACCCATTGGCTGACGTGCTTCACCGTCACTGGTCTGTTGGAGCTATTGGTGAGCGTTGCCATCGCCTTTTCGACCGATGGTCTTTTCAATAGTTCGGCAACGTCGATCATCGTCGTCCTTAAGCAACTTGAGTTATCCGGTCAGCCATCCGTTCGATTCATTCGGTAGACGACTTATTTAAAGTTATCCATCAGCACTTCCATCAGTTGAGTTTGTCGAGCCTCAAGCACCGCAGGCGTCCAATCGGTAAATTGCATGACCTTAAAGACGTTTGGGAACAGGTTGACGCTCGACTTGAAATACTTGGCCTTCTTGTCCGCAAATTCCCGATTGCCGAGTTCAGAATTCTTGATGCGGCTAAGAAGAACCAGGTTCGCCAATCGGTCGGTCCAAAGCTCCTTCTGGTCTGGAGAAAAGTCTTTCAGCCATTTGCTGTCGTCCTTTGGACGCTGTGGGAGGACGTGTTCGACGCTTATCCGATTGAATGTGGCGAACGGTTGGGAGCGATCCATCAGGAGATACTCCATTCGGAGCATCAAATACTTTCCAAAGCTCTTTCCATAGATCGGCCCGCTGATCGCCTGGCGGACTTGTTCTCGGTCGTAAGAGAACACATCATTCCTGGCGATAACTTCCTGTGCCGACGTTGCTTTCTCAATAGTCCTCAAAACTGCGTTCATTGCCGAGATGCGGCTTGTAGGTGATTGTTGCAGAATCCAGTCGGCCAGGAACTTCGATTCGAGTCGGGTGAGAAAGTTGAACGCATGGTCTTTCCCGAATCGCTCGACGAAGTACAGCAACGGCGGAATCCAATCGGTTGAAAGATCGGCTGTCATGACGGCAATTAGATTCCGAAGCCGACAGTCGCCGTCTAAAGATTCGTTTTCGAACCAAATTAGACTCGCATAATGGTCTCGGTATGTCTTGACCATCTGGAGAGTCTTTTCGCCCTTTTCGAGCAGGCAGTTTTCATAGACCTTCTCGAACTCCTTCAGCAAGTTCTCTCGTGCCTTTTCCTTGACTACGATAGTTCTCAAGTGTCCCAGGAATCTGTCGAATTCGTCTGGCCCGAACTCCCCCTCAAGCTCTTCCCAAAGCGATGCGTATTGGCGGCGTTTGTTGTCGTTTTTTACGGCCCCGACGTTCATGGACTTCAAGATGTCGCTGTTGGTCAACGGTAGGCCACGGTTGTTGAGGATGGTGAAAAGCCGGAAGGCGTCTTCCAGAGATTCGGCGGCAACGTAGATGACGATCACCTTGTTGAACAGAAAGATCGCCAGACGATTCAGTTCATCCGGGGCCAGTCCGCCCAACCATTCCCTGAGATAAAGTGTGGCCTTCGCCATGTTGGAAACGGACACATTTGGGAGTTCGGCACGTTGCTCCAACAGGTCTGGTTGTTCGGTCCCTTTATCGGGCTTGAGGAACTTTTCAACGAAATCCCCAACTTCATCACGGATGAGGAACTCAATGCGGATACGTTCCGGCTGGTTCTCGTATTGATTCTCTTCCTGGTAGATCGCTTCGGCGGCACGAATCTTCAGCTTGGCGTCCGATGCCAAGTCCCGCAAAACCGCCATCGTAATCAGGAGCGTTGTGAGACGTTGCTGGCCGTCAAGAACGTCATAACACGTGTAAGTCAGACTACCTGATGATCGGAGATACTTTTGCAGAACGACTGAGCCGAGAAAATACTCCTTGTCCTTGGCTGTGCGTTGGGCGTGCTGAAGGTCGTCCAGCAAATCGTCGATCTCCTCCGATCCCCACTTGTACGAACGCTGGTACTCCGGGACTCGAAACCAAAAGTCGGTGAACAGCTTGTTGATGTTCACCTTCTTAGTTTCGATCTCCTGGCTGGTCGAGATCGGGATGATGATGTCACTCATGCTTGTATGTTTCCGCTATCTTTGACGTTTGATCTCAGCCACCTTCGCCACCAGATACCCAACCTCGTCACCATCGAGTTCTGCGACCGGGGCAACCCCATGAATGTTCAGGATGAGGTCTTTCGATGATCCAAGAAATACTCTGAATGTCGGATCACCTTCGCAGCGACCGAGAAGTTGGCCGTCTGAATTGATGACCATTTCGATCAATCGTGGTGTGGTCCAGCTTTCTTCAAGAAGACATCCGAGAATTGCTTGGAAGTGTTCGCTGATTTGGACGGTCATGAGCTTTCGAGCGCAGTCCTGTCGGACTTCGTCGGGTTCTCGGATGGGGAGGTCGTTAGGGGTGGTCATGGTTTCTCGTCAAATTCAGTCGTCTTGAAGCCAATAACATCCTCACGTCAAAGTCGATGCTTCACCGTGAAGCCCCATCTTGTCAAACAGAATCTTGTTCCGCCGCTTGGCGTCATCCAGCAGTTTATCGAACGAGATGACCTCGATATATGCCCCGTATTCCTTGTGGTAGCCGAAGTAGCCCAAGGAATCAGGAGTCTTCGTAAGTTGGTAGTCCTTCGCCTGCTTCTGGAGCGTTGGCGTCAAATCGCAAACGATGTAGGCATAAATTGGCAAATGGTCAGGTACGGTAATTGGTGTCCCTCGACGGTCCTTCGCTGTTCCACCCTTGAGCAGTTCAATGTAATCGTAGACCTGAAGGATTGGGTTTTTCTCCACCTTGTCACTGTAGTCGTTTCTTGCTGGCCGCTTGAATTCAATGATGACGATTGCCGAGAACGGTGGACCAGAGTCAGCGAAGGCAAAAGGACGATTGAAAATCAATAGGTCTGGTCGGTCATCGCTATCTACCTCAAGTGTTTCTCCAATCTGATTCAATGGCTTGTCTGATGCGAGAAAATGATGATAGGACAACTTCTCGTCAATAATCCAAAGGTTCATATTCTCGATGCGAACGTCTTCGGTCGTCTTTTTGAGTGGGAACACGATTTCGTGAATCGCATCTTCGAGTTGGTATTTTCCGTCTTCCTTCAGCCCACGTCGCTCTTCAAGGAAGTCCAATGTGGCCTTTCGATGGATGACATACCGAGCGAGCTTAGAAATTCCTGATTCGTTCCACTCTTCGAGGAATCGCTCGTACCGTTGTCGAAACTCCTCGTGTGATTTTGCCGTGACATCCTTTTCTTCCAGCAGTTGTCGATACTTCGCACGAAGTTCCAAATCCCAAGTTTGTCCGATTTTGTAGAGTTCCAAGTCGAGTTGCTCATTTGTCAAGTTCGACCGCAGAGAGTCAATCTGGTCAGCTTTGTGCTTGAGCAACGGGCGATACTGTGGCGCTTCGGTAACGACGAAAGACTTGATGTGTTCTTTTTTCGCCTCATTCAATGGGCGTGTGAACGGCTCCAAGAAATCTCTCGCCTTGCCGATTGAAGTGGTGAGGATGTCCTGCCAACTCAATTCGTCTTCAAGAAGGGTGTTTGCAGTTTGGTCCATAATGTCGAACCGGGTTCTTTCGGAGTTGACCGTCGAATCGAGGGCATGTCCTGACACATATCCTGCATAAACGAACTTCCTATCGCCTTGCGGTTCAGTTAGTGGGGCTTCAAGACATGGAAGCGATTTTGACAACACTTCCATTTTCACAGAACGTTTATGAGCGCAAAAGAATATCGAGTGATGCAATTCCTGCGGTGCGAGTAGTCGCACATGTGTGAGATGAAACTTCTGCCCCTTGATTTGGAAGTCCTTCCGTAGTACGTCCAACCTCATTTCTGTTGAAAACAGTCGGTTCAAGTCGAGGTCGGTTTGCTCAGTATTGTCATGCATTCGAATCTTCGGACAGGTATCAAGAATGAACGACTCCAGAAAATGCTCGACGATGCGTCGTGCAATCGTTGCCGCTGATTTGGGACAACTATGATGTTGACGAAAATCGGACTTGAAGTTTGCCAACCGGACGGTCGTCTTTTTTTCCGTCTCAAAGGTCTCGACGTTTTTCATCTTTTCAACGCCCTTCTCCGTCAATTGAAAATCGAAGGTGCGTTTGTGAAGGGTGGAATCCTGTTCGTAGACACTTTCAATCTCGACTCGGTCGAAGGCTTTAAGCCAAAGGAAGCGACCCACTCCTTTGCCACCCTTGGTCTGTTTTTTTGTACTGTCTGATGTTTGGAAGGACTTAAAGTTCGCATCGGTGAACCCAACGCCGTTATCCTGAATCACGAAGCCCTCAATCGGGCGATTTGTTGAAGAGTCGTCGTCAAAGAGGTCTGGAGTCGGGGCCGCACGGACAACTTCGACTTGGATTAGACCTTTCTTCTCACCCGCTTCATCGATTGCGTGCATTGAATTGCTTATCGCTTCGAATAATGGATAAAGACCGTTTGACAAAGGCAGCTTGGTATTGCCGACTCGTCCTTTCAGGTCGAGGTTCATTCCCATCGGTCTTCTCCACACGGACATTTCAAAACTTGATTCCGATATTCGTTAATTCTCATAAATCCATTCCTACCGAGTCGTCCTGATTCAGCCGCTGTTCGCTTTTCCATACAGACTCACCCCTTCACCTTGGTACGCCTCAAATATGTGACGATACACGAGGTCGCATTTTTCTTGGTAAAGTTCCGGCGTGTACGTTCTCGGCAGGTCGTCCAATACTGTCTTTACAGTGGCAAACACGTCTGCACGTGTTCGGAGTTTCTTGCGCCAATCCAGAACCAGCTTCGCTTGTTTGAGGGTTTGCAGCAGACTGCGAGCAATCTGCTTCACTTCCTTTTTTTCCTTTGGCGGCAATTCGGGTGTCGGCTTGGTGAGGATGTCGAAAATCGCCAATTCTTCTTCAGTCAGTTGCTCGGCCACTCCTCGCTTGTCCTCTTCACTCAGTTCCTTAACGAACGTGACGAGTTTCTCGAAGAAGCCATCAATGTCGAGACCCTTGTTGTATTCTTCAATCAGTTTTTTGAACTTCTCCAACAGGTCGGTGCGGGTCTTGTTCATCGTGACCATCTGGTCGAGCTTCTTGCTGATTGCACCTTTCAGTTTCTCGGCTTCGGTATGCTTTCGTCCCTTTTCGAAATGGGCTTTCAACGCATCAAAGTCGATTTGGCTTAAGTCAATGAGTGAAGATGTCTCGGTCGCATGAATGACGTAGCCCTTGGTGGCAATCGACTCATCCAAGAGTTGCCCGACTTTTTCCATCAGGTCTTCGATGCTGGCTTCCTCGGTGAATGAACGAATTTTCTCAGCCAGCACTGCGATGCAAGTTTTGATCGGTGCGAATTCGTTGGCTTTTGGGTCGGGGAGAATCGCTTTGTAGAGGCGAACCACTTGGGCGGCAAAGGACAGGTATTTCTTTTTCAGTTCGTCGTTGACGATGACTTTCTCAACAGCATCATCGACGGCATCAATGACTTGCTTCTCAACAAGGTGTGATGCGGCATCGTCGAGATAAGCAATTTTGTGGAACCCTTCTGCCTGAAGAACGGTTTCGACATCAACGCCTCGTTCGGTACAAAACGCTTTGGCTTCGGCAATTGCCAATTGTAATTCGGCGACGAGTTCATCCTTCTTTTGAATGGGACATTCACCGGGATTTACGCCACCGCCAGATGACGAACCATAAATGGCCAATGCTTTTTGCAAATCACGAAAGACACCGACGTAATCGACGATCAGACCATTGTTCTTTTCGCCGAAGACTCGGTTCGCACGAGCAATCGTCTGCATCAGTGTGTGATTCTTCATCGGCTTGTCGAGGTAAATTGCCGAAACGCATGGGGCGTCAAAGCCGGTCAACCACATCGCACACACGAAGACCAAACGGAACGGGTCATCGGGCTTCTTGAACTTTGTCTCCAAGTCTTCTGTCACCATCCGCTTGCGGTGTGGTTCGATGTCGAGACCACGCTCCTTGAAGTAATCGACCTCGTTCTGTTGCTGTGAAATGACCACTGCCATATCGGTCGTCTCCATAAACTGGATACGAGCTTGAAGTGCAGGGCGGTTCAATGAATCAGTGACAGGAAGTTTTGATTTGAGGTCAGCAAGGTAAGCGCCCCAATACTTTTTGACCTTCTCATACATCTTCACGGCGGTCAATTTGTCGATGCAAATGACCATTCCTTTGCCGCCCTGTTCCCGCCCCATGAAGTGAGCCACCAAGTCCTCGGCAACTTTTTCCAAACGGTCATCACCAGTAATCAGATGATATTCACGTGCAAATTCTCGCTCTAATTTCTTTTCCTGCTCATCATCCAATTCGGCTTGTTCAATCAACGCCTCCATGTCTTCCTTGAAGTTCTCGTTGGCAAGCTGCAATTCGGGGATACGGTTTTCGTAAAAAAGAGGAACAGTCGCCCCGTCCTCAATGGACTGACGGAAGTTGTAGATGCTGACGTAATCACCGAAGACTCGTTTTGTCTCCTCTTCACCAGACATCAACGGAGTTCCAGTGAATCCAATGAATGCGGCATTCGGCAAAGCATTCCGCATGTTGAGTGCCAAGGTGTCGTATTGACTGCGATGAGCCTCGTCGGTCATTACGATGACATCGGAGCGTTCTGAAATCAGTGGATACGGTGCCGTTGGCTTCCAACCTTTTGGTGCGCCCTTAGGTCGTTCATGACCGAACTTCTGAATCAGCGTGAAAACGAATCTATGGTCTTCTTTCAGAAGTTGCAGCAATTGCCTGCTGCTGTCGGCCTGACACTCTTCTGTAACTGCGCCTGTGCTGCGGAAGTTTTTGTAAATCTGGTTGTCGAGGTCGTCTCGGTCAGTGATGACAAGGAATGTCCAATTGCCGGGGACTTTGCGTAGCACCTTCTGGCTGAAGAACACCATCGACAGACTTTTGCCACTTCCTTGGGTGTGCCAGAAGACGCCGAGTTTTCCTTGATTGGATTTGATTTTCAACAGAGCATCGACCGAATTGTTGACCCCAAGATATTGGTGGTTCTTGGCAATAACCTTGACCAACCCACCCTTGGCATCATCGAATGCCGTAAAGTTCTCGACCAAATCGAGGAAACGGGACTTTTCACAAGTTCCACGGAGAAGGGTTTCCAGAGAGATGACTCCCTTTTCTCCTTCACTGTTGATTCGTTTCCAGTCAGAGAAATGTTCCCAACCTGCTGTCACACTGCCGATTTTTGCCTGACTGCCGTTCGATAAGATGATGACGGCGTTGTACCAGAACAATTGCGGAATCGTGTTCTTGTAGTCCTTGAGATTGTTCCTGTATGCGTGTTCGACTTTGCTGTGAGACTTCTTCAATTCAATGAAAATCAGCGGCAAGCCGTTCACAAATCCAATCAAATCGCATCGTCGTTTGTAAAAGCTGCCCGTCACCCAAAATTGAGACCCAAGGAAGAAGTCATTGTTCTCTGGTTCATTCCAGTCGATGACCTGCAATGTTTCATTGGCTTCACCGCCGTCATCGTCTTGAAAGCTGACACGAACCCCGTCTTTGAGAAGTTTGTAGATTTCCCGATTTGACTGCGCCATGCTCATGGCACTTCGGTCTTTTGTCAGCTCTTCAACGGCTAACTGAATCCCATCGTCGGCGATATCAGGGTTGAGCTTTTTGAGTGCGGCCTTCAATTTGTGGACCAGAACCACTTCGGCAGTCGTTTCCCTTCCGAAAGTGGAATCGGTTGCACCGAACTTCTCTTTGAAACAATTGGCGGTTTCGAAACCTAGTTCGCCCAAGAGGGCGATGGCTGGTTGTTCGACCAAAGTGTTTTCGGAAAAGTCGGTGCTTGTCATAACAAATCTCCGATATTCAGAATCGAAGGTTCCGAGAACTTGAACAGAGGCTTGGTGTCTACGAGAGCCTGTTTGACCGTTTCAGCGGTCTCTTTGCTCCCTTTTTGCAACGAGGCGATTCTTTTGAATGCTTCCGTGTACTGCAATCCGACTTGCACCAAAAAGAACGGAAACTTCGCTGGCTTGCCCAACAAACACCACAGGTGTGCAAGGTCGTTAAGTATCTTTAATGCAGTTGCCGTTTGGCGACTTGGTGATGGCGTGAAGAGAAGAAACGCTAGATTTGGATTGTTCCCTGCATAGCAGGCAGATGCCGCTCGATGCACCATCTGAATTATCGCCCCGGAGAAATCGGCACGACGAAGCTTCCGAGTAGCACGGGGTTGGAGCAATTCCAACCAGCCGTTAAGCACTAAAGGGCCGTTCATTGAATCTACAGTGGGATACCAATCGTCAATGGTTTTTCCTTTGGGTTCAGTCCATTTTGCTTCGATTGCAAGTGCGACATCACCATCAATGACCATTACATCGGAATGTGACGGGGAGCCTTCTCCCTTTGGTGACTTTACGGTGTACTCCAAATGCCAGTTGCACTCAGGCGACACTCCGACGGACGTCAAAAAAGATTCGAACGTCTTACGTTCATGCTTCAGAAACGACAGAAGCGGAACCGAGGAACAGGTTGGAGAATCAAATTCGGATTTATTGTGGATCAGAATTGCATCGTTAATCGAATTCAATGGACTGCGTTTAAAGAAAAGATTCTTCACGTTTCGGCCTCCACCAGCGGTTCGATGCTTTCGATGTCGAGGTCTTCCACGTCAAGTTCGCCAGAAATCAATTTGGGCAGAAGTAGATCACGAGTTTTGCGGAGGTTTTCGTTTGTTGAACGCAGATTTCGGCAGTTACACTCGATGGCCTCAATGGTCGGAACGATTTGTTTCTGAAGATTCAGGGGAGGAAAAGTTACTTCAAGCAAATGAAGTGCATTTCTGTTTACGCCGGGAACCGCACCGGCTGCGTTCTGTGAAGCAAGATTCAGAGAGCGAAGCAAATGAACGATGAGAAGTGGTTCGTTTCCTTGGAACTCCTGAACGTACAGAGTGGTGTTGAGAGGCCAAAAGTCCTTCTGAATGTAATAAACGTCCCCCAAAGTACCGTAGCGGCCAGTTACGACTCCCGGCCCCGTTACTTTCGCTTCGTCGTGAAAGTCCGTAATGCCCGATGATGAAACCAGTGGAAATATTCCGCTTCGTCGATCCCGTTGAGGTAAGTCATATCCTCTTTTGAGTGTAATCACGTCGCCAAGATGTTTATTCCATCCCTCTGGAACTTTCCCCAACGGTGAATCCACGAGTTTGACGTTCTCGTGACCGGGGAACCTGAATTCAACGAACCATTCCCGATAAATCGCCTGAGCCATCGATTCCAAAATGGCGATGCGGCGGGTATTGTTTTCAATCAGGTCGTCGTAGGCTGAAAGTAACGAAGCGATTTTGTGTTGAATCAGGAGAGGCGGTTTCGGAACTTGTAAACTTTCCAGAATATCCTGATTCAGATTTGAAATGTTTGTGCCGCCGCCTCTATTCGACAACTCGGTACGAATCAGTTCTGTCCGAAACACGTAGGCGTAGAAACGAGGAAGAGCGTCCTTTGTGCTGAAGCGAACCTTAATCGAGAATGCTGAATGTGAAACACGCTCCGTCACTCCCTTCAGAAGCATGGACCGTCCGATTAGCTCTCGATTGCCATTCGACCGAACAAAAATAATGTCCCCATCTTTCAAGTAGCATTCTTCTCGAACCACGCCATGTGGGTTGATTTCATCCAAGCCATTGAGGTCGGCAATCAGCCTATCTTGGAAGTCCTTCACGTTGACAACCTTCAAGCCCTTCCCGAAATTGTCCTTGTTATAGTTGAGTCCATTTCGGAAATCGGCGATTTCGCCAAGGCGAACGGATGACCAGCTTGTCCGCTTCATGACGCTGCCTCCAACAGCTTCGCCACGTTGACAGCGATTCGGTCTTCGAGTTCTCGTGCTTCGCTGTTGAGGACTTCCAATTCTTCATTGAGTTCTTCTAGCTTCTCCGCAAAAACAAAATCGTCAGCAGCTTTGTCAGCAACACCGACGTAGCGGCCCGGATTCAGGCTCCAACCTTGAGCTTCAATTTCAGCCAAAGTTGCCACTTTGCATAAACCAGCAACGTCAACGTATTTCAGCTTTGGAAAAGTTTGCTTCAAATCTGGATCAGCACCGGGATGTTCTTCGTCATCAACTGCGACGAATTCTGGTTTTTCACCACGGAACAGTCGTGCAATGTTGGCAATGAACTCAATTTGCTTCGGACTGAACTTACGATGCGCTCGGTCCATTTGACGGAAAATGTGCCGAGCGTCGATGAACAGTACGTTACCTTTGCGGTCGGTCTTCGATTTGCCTTTGTCGAAAAACCAAAGTGTGCATGGAAGAGTGACCGTGTAAAAGAAGTTTGGACTGATAGCAATCATCACATCGACCGCATGGTTTTGAAGCAGCTTCTTACGAATTTCCATTTCAGACTGGCGGGCGTCAGCAGCAGAATTTGCCATGACGAAACCGGCTCGACCCTTTGGCCCCAACGAACTGTAGAAGAGTTGAATCCACAGATAATTGGCGTTGTCTGACCTCGGCATCCCAAATGGAAACCGTGGGTCGTCCTTAATCTTTTCCTTGTCCACTTTGTCCACGTTGAATGGTGGATTTGCCATCACGAAGTCGAATTTGCCAAGGCTTTCGTGCAGGTCTTCGTAGTAACTGTTCCCCTGCCGTATATCCCCTGATAGTGCGTGAACAGCGAGGTTCATCAAGCACAAGTGACGAGTCTCGTCCACCCGTTCTTGTCCATAAACGGAAATTTCAACACTTGGCGTGTTCTTGTGGGCTTTGATGAAGTCCGCACTTTGAACGAACATACCGCCGGAACCACATGACGGGTCGAAGATGCGACCGTGGTATGGTTCGATGACTTCCACAATCAATTTGACGAGGGATGTGGGAGTGAAAAACTCACCACCCTTTTGTCCTTCAGCACGAGCAAAGTTGCCGAGAAAATACTCGTAGATTTTGCCAAAGGTATCCCCTTCGGCATCCATTGCGATTTCAGAGAACGTCTTGAGTAGCGAGACCAGAGTGGAGTTTTCAATTTGGTTATACGACTTGGGAAGAACACCCTTCAATTCGTCGTTAGCTGACTCAACTGCCTTCATCGCCTCGTTGATGGCTTTGCCAATGTTCTGGCCTTCGGGCATGTCGAGCAGTTTTGAGAATCGTGCTTCAGGAGGCAGGTACATGACGCCTTTAGCCTGATAATCCTCCTTGCCAATGGCTCTCCGTCCACTTCCTTTGCCTGTGAGTTCCTTTTCAGCGATGGCAAACTTGAAGTCCGCATACCGCAAAAAAATCAGCCCCAACACTGGAACGGAGTATTCAGATGACTTCAGTTTCGAGTTTGCACGAAGCTCATCAGCAGAAGCCCAAAGTCGTTTTTCAATTTCAGAATGGTTGTTTGCCATCAGTCTCTAATCTTCTAAAAAAACGGCCAAACTCGCTCATCGGAACACATCAGGAAAGTGGCTGAATTGTGGCCATGACGATCTGATCCACACGTCGTGCTTGGATGAATACGTTGCAATCCATCAAAGAGCCACCCTTTGAAAATGTCCACGAATTCAAGTTCTCGTTTCCTGAACAATCCTCTAACTGCTGCTGAAAAGCGGCAAAAACGATTGAAGAATCGGGAACTCGCATGTTCCATCGTGCAGTCAACTTCATTTCACTTGCGACATCGTTCTGGACGGTCAACTGCACTCGCAGCTTCTTCTCCGGCGCATCCACTTCGAACATCCGCTTCTGCTTGAGTCCACGCCTTTCACCTTCCGAAAATGCCAAACATGCTTCGAGGTATAGCAGAGGCGTACCCATCCTTCGCTGGCAAGCGAACAACGACGATTGAAAGCTTGCGTGTGGGCAAAATGATTGACGAACGGCCTCGACGTTTTCAAAAGTCAACAAATTCCCGTTGGGAACGTGCCGTGTCAGTAATGGCGTGAAGAGCGAATCGTAGAAGCCTACCCGACCTGCAATTTGGTCCATCAAGCGTTCGAGCGGCTCATTATTCGAACGAAAGACCTGTCGTTCGCAAGTTGGTTCGACCAACAAGTGAGCGATCTCATGCCAACGTGTGAAGAATCGTCGAGCAGCTTTGTCGCCACGGCAGTCGATAAGGGCAACATGGGTGCCGTCTTTCAGCCGAACCATCGTGCCAAACGTCTCTGGAGTTAAGTCATTTTCGATGATGTGCAAGAAGACGATTTCACCTCTTTGCACATACTTTCGCTTCAACGCTGCAAGATCGGTATCGCCCCAAATCTCTTCGAAGACGAGATTCAAGCGGGATGCCACAAGTTGCTCCAACTCAGCGATGGACTCGACTCCGCCAGCCGTAGCTACCCACGCATCAATCTGTTCTCGACAAAAGTTGATAATCGATTCGACCGGAATTCCCGCAAGGCCAAGCCGTCCGGCGAGATCAACAACGTCCTGCTCTTGATCCAAAGCGTTCATAGGAAATCCTTCACGGCTTCATAGAACTTTTGCCAATCCACCTTGTCCAATTCACCTTTCTTGGTGCTACTGCGGTGGGCGATGATCTGATTCTGCATCTCCAAAAGCGCTATTGCTTGGCGGAAAGTCAAACCTGCTTCCTGAGCAAACTCCGCCAGCGATTTGGGGATCTGCACTTCTTGCGGAG
>Ga0206811_1057_pt1 | contig 31687 bp, 26 predicted proteins | sample Alteio_BWOrgCont_53_FD_152886 | JGI IMG/M metagenome (GOLD analysis project Ga0206811, IMG submission 152886) | Enriched cells from forest soil in Barre Woods Harvard Forest LTER site, Petersham, Massachusetts, United States -... | ecosystem: Environmental > Terrestrial > Soil > Temperate forest >... | reverse complement strand
ATGGTGGAGCTAATCCAAGTTTTAACTTAGCGGAGGCTTATCGATTTGGCGTAGTTCTTTTCAGTCACCCTATGAATGGTGAGCGAGGCGCGCTCTCAGCAAGTGTAAAGCTCATCGATGAAAGTCGTTTGATCGAGGCCAAAGTTCCATCTGGAGCCGTGCTTCGGAAGGGTTGCGCTGTGTTGAGATTGACAGAATTTGGCGATGAGGTAGCAGAAGAATGTCCACAACGTTTAAGGGCTGTTTATGCAGCGGCCGGGCCTTTGGCCGTGAACGATGTCGTGCTTCATTGGGTAGCAGAAACTGATCAGCGCGATTTATATGTTGCAGGTAACCTAGATCATTTTCTTTATCGTGCCCTGAAACCTTCTCATTCAGCTCTTGCGGTTCTTATTCACCAAGCCATAGATGAAGATGAACGCGCAGGGAAAATATTTGATATGGTGACAGGTGATAATCCAGCTGTTGGTCAAAGGGGTGACCCTAGAGACATTATGGCGGAGCGGTATCTGTCTCCTCATGCGGCTCGGGTTAATCCCGCTCTAAAAAAAGGGCTTCAGTTATGACCGAGTCGATACTTCGACAGGTAGAAACTCTGGCGGGCGATAAAAAAATACGCCCCTTCACGATGAATTTTGGCCCGCAACATCCGGCCGCACATGGCGTCTTGCGCTTGATCCTTGAGATGGATGGCGAAGTTGTCGAGCGCGCAGATCCGCATATTGGTCTTTTGCATCGTGGTACGGAAAAATTGATTGAGTACAAAACTTATTTGCAGGCAATACCTTATTTTGATCGTCTCGATTACGTCTCGCCCATGTGCCAGGAACACGCATTTGCGTTAGCTGTCGAGAAACTTCTACACATCACGCCACCTCTGCGCGGCCAATATATTCGCGTCATGTTTGCCGAAATTACCCGCATTCTTAATCACATACTCAACATTACGACATTCGCGATTGACCTTGGTGCCGTGACGCCTTCTCTCTGGGGCTTCGAACAACGCGAGTTATTGATGGAGTTTTATGAACGCGTCAGCGGTGCCCGCATGCACGCTAACTATTTTCGTCCAGGTGGCGTGCATCAGGATTTACCTGCCGGCATTACCGATGATATTTGGGCTTATACCGAACGCTTTCCAAAATTTTTGGCAGATGTCGAAGAACTGCTCACGCAAAACCGTATTTTTAAACAACGCACCGTTGATATTGGCGTTGTCTCGAAGGAAGAGGCCTTGGATTGGGGTTTTTCAGGGCCAATGCTGCGTGCCAGCGGTGTGGCTTGGGATTTGCGCAAATCTCAACCTTATGATGTTTACGGAAAAATGGACTTCGATGTGCCGGTTGGCAAAACCGGTGATTGCTACGCGCGCTATCTCTTGCGTATGGAAGAAATGAGGCAATCGAATAAAATTATTCGCCAGTGCCTCAAGGAGCTGCCGGAAGGCCCGGTCATGGTTGATGATAATAAAATATCGCCGCCCAAGCGCTCGGAAATGAAGCGCTCAATGGAAGCGCTCATTCATCATTTCAAACTATATACAGAAGGTTATCACGTACCCGAAGGAGAGACCTACACGGCCGTCGAAGCCCCCAAGGGCGAGTTTGCGGTTTATCTTGTTGCTGATGGTACGAATAAACCTTACCGCTGCAAAATACGTGCGCCAGGCTTCGCGCATTTACAAGGTACTGACTTTATGTGCAAAGGGCATTTGTTGGCCGACGCCGTCGCCATCATTGGGAGTATGGATATTGTCTTTGGGGAGATCGATCGGTGAGTTTGATTTATAGGAGGATAAAATGGCTGCAAAAGAACTAGTCCCTATAAAAGGCTTTGGTGCATCTACACATGCTCCCTCTGGCACTATTGAAACTATAATAAGACAACTTTCGGCAACAGCAGATGCAGCTCAATTTATCCCCGACCCTTTAAGGGTTGTCGGCGTGCATTTGCGCTGTAAGGCTGGATTTAGAACCCAATTTCATCATTTTAGAGCAGGCCAAGAACTTGTTGTTATTAAAGTTGACGTTGTTCAAAGAGCCGGGGTCAAAGGGCGTAATGCGACGGTTTTACTTCCAGAAATTCACTTAGCTGTAAGAAAAAGATTTCAGGCCTTCCTAAGAGGTGAATTACGCGGGGAAGGGGAGATCTCAGCTTATTCAAGTTCTAGGGAAGCGTTTGTCGCGGCGGAAAGAATGCCAACAAAAAACACGCTTGTTATTTCGCCAATTGATCTTGTGAGGCTTCCCAAGTTAGCACAATCCTTTAAGGTAATGAAAAGACGTTCCAACAATACAGCCATGCATCGCGCTGTGGATTGCATGGTGGGGAAACTCGTTAGGTTGCCCAGAACTCAAAGAGACAAACGTGTCTTTTCGCAAGCTTATGTCAGGATAGGGGATGAGGTAGGTGGGCAAGATCCGACGCAAGGTGAGGTAATCTTCCAAGTTAAGACAGGCGATTTCAGTGGGCCAAAAGGTGAAGTAAAAATAGGCAAAAATGCAAGACCTGTTTGGTTTCGTTCGGAAGTTGGTAGTTTTCAGGTTCCTATAGAGTACTCTTCGCCGGACAGAGTAGTTCGTAGGTCTTGGGCGAAAGCGCATCAGCCTTCCGCCGACGGGTCTTAGTGGGTGCCAAATCAGACATGATAGAACAACCAAAATCTTTTTCGTTTACAACCGAGAATCTCGCACGGGCGCAGCGCATTATTGCCAAGTACCCGGAAGGGAGGCAGGCGAGTGCCGTTATTCCTTTGCTTGATATCGCTCAACGGCAAAGCGGCAATTGGTTACCTTTAGCCGCCATGAACTATGTTGCCGAAATGCTCGAGATGCCGCGTATCCGTGTCTATGAAGTGGCCTCCTTTTACACAATGTTTAATAAAGAGGAGGTTGGCAAAAACTTTGTCCAGATCTGCACGACCACACCATGTTGGTTGCGCGGTTCTGATGAGATCAAAAAAATATGCCGTAATAAACTCGGTATTGGCGTTAACGAGACGACCGCCGATGGTAAATTTACAGTTGTTGAAGTTGAGTGTCTGGGAGCATGCGTGAACGCGCCTATGGTGCAGGTCAATGATGACTATTATGAAGATCTGACGCCAGAGAATATGAGCAAGTTACTTGACGATTTGGCTCTCGGTAAAAAACCTTCTGTTGGTTCGCAAGTTGGCCGCCGCGGTTCATGTGCGCAAAACGGTCCGACCAGCCTGAAGGATAGGGTAAAATCCAATGCTTGATGATAAAGATCGTATTTTTACCAATTTATACGGCTTTGAGAGCTGGAACCTTGGGGCTGCCAAAAAGCGCGGTATATGGGATAACACGGCGGCTCTCATCTTGAAGGGCCAACCTGCGATGATCGAGGAAATGAAAAACTCTGGGTTGCGAGGCCGCGGTGGTGCTGGATTTCCCACTGGCATGAAATGGTCGTTTATGCCAAAGCCTTCTGATAAACAGCATTACCTCATTGTCAACGCTGACGAATCTGAGCCTGGAACTTGTAAAGATAGAGACATTCTTCGTTTCGATCCGCATCGGTTACTCGAAGGTATTCTTTGCGCCTGCTTCGCTATCAATGCGCATACTTGCTATATCTATATTCGTGGCGAGTTTTATAACGAAGCGTCCAACGTTCAAAAAGCCATCGATGAGGCTTATGCCGCAGGCTTGCTTGGAAAAAATGCCGCCGGTTCAGGATGGGATTGCGATGTTTATCTCCATCGCGGCGCCGGCGCCTATATTTGTGGCGAAGAGACGGCGCTCATGGAAAGCCTTGAGGGCAAAAAAGGCCAACCGCGCAACAAACCTCCGTTTCCGGCAGGTGCTGGACTTTATTCTTGTCCAACAACGATCAATAATGTTGAAACGATTGCCGTCGCCCCAGAAATTTTGCGCCGTGGGGCCGCCTGGTTCGCTGCGATAGGCCGTCCAAAAAATAGTGGTACGAAGGTTTTCTGTATCTCAGGCCATGTCGCGCAACCGTGCAACGTTGAAGAAGCTATGAGTATACCCTTGCGCGAGTTGATTGAAAAACACGCAGGTGGGGTGCGCGGCGGTTGGGATAATTTATTAGCGGTCATTCCTGGCGGATCATCGACGCCTCTTCTTCCCAAAGACATTTGTGAAACAGTCTTGATGGATTTTGATAGTCTGCGTGACGTTAAATCTGGTCTTGGTACGGCGGGCGTGATCGTCATGGATAAATCGACGGATATCATTTATGCAATTGCGCGGCTTAGCCATTTTTATATGCACGAAAGTTGCGGGCAATGTACGCCTTGCCGTGAGGGCACGGGGTGGTTGTGGCGGGTTATGCAGCGCATGGTTAGAGGTCAGGCTGAAGTTGCCGAAATCGATACGCTCCTTGAGGTAACTAAGGAAATAGAAGGCCACACAATATGTGCGCATGGCGATGCGTCCGCCTGGCCAATCCAAGGTCTTATTCGTCATTTTAAGCCGATCATGATCGAGCGTATTGAACAATACCGCAAACAAGCGAAGAGGGCTGCCTGATATGCCCAAACTAACAATTAACGGCGTTGAACTTGAAGTGGCTGGTGGCACATCTGTCTTACAGGCGTGCGAGCAGATTGGCGTCGAGGTGCCTAGGTTTTGCTATCATGATCGTCTGTCGGTTCCAGCTAACTGCCGTATGTGTCTTGTTGAGATTGAAAAGACGCCTAAGCCGGTTGCCAGCTGTGCCATGCCCTGTAGCGATGGTATGGTTGTTCATACCGACAGTGAGATGGTTCACAAGGCACGCAAGTCCGTCATGGAAATGCTTCTCATTAATCATCCCCTCGATTGCCCAATTTGCGATCAAGGCGGTGAGTGTGACTTGCAAGACCAAGCTATGGCTTATGGCTTTGATCGTAGCCGTTATGCGGAAATGAAACGTGCCGTCACAGACAAAGAACTTGGCCCGCTTGTTAAAACGGTCATGACCCGATGTATTCACTGCACGCGATGTGTGCGCTTTGTCGATGAGATAGCTGGCACGCCTGAATTGGGCGGTCTCAACCGTAATGAACACATGGAAATTGGCACTTATGTGACCCAGCCGCTGACCTCGGAACTTTCGGGTAATATCATCGACATTTGCCCTGTGGGTGCGCTGACGAACAAGCCCTATGCTTTCGAGGCGCGGCCGTGGGAATTACAAAAAACCGAAACCATCGATGTTATGGACGCCATTGGCGGAAATATTCGAGTTGATGCTCGTGGTAACGAGGTCATGCGCGTCTTACCACGCCTCAATGAAGAAATTAACGAGGAATGGATTAATGACAAAACGCGTTTTGCTTGTGACGGGTTGAAACGTCAACGGCTCGATCAACCTTATGTACGTAAGGGTGGAAAGCTGCAGCCAGCATCATGGTCAGAAGCTTTTTCGCTTATCGCAGATAAACTGCGCGATATAGCGCCTGGCCGGTTCGCGGCAATTGCAGGAGATCTGGCTGATTGTGAGAGCATGTTTGCCCTTAAGTCACTGCTGAAATTATTTGGTTCTTCAAACATTGATTGTCGTCAGGACGGGGCGGACTACGATATTTCGGTTCGTGCCGGATATATTATGAATTCTTCAATTGCCGGAATTGATCAGGCAGACGCCGTATTGCTCATCGGTACCAATCCGCGCCATGAGGGAACATCTGTCAACGCCCGGATACGTAAGCGTTGGTTGCGCGGCGGTATGCGGGTCGGTCTGATCGGTGCGGCTGTAGATCTGGGCTATCCGCATCGTTATTTGGGGGCTACGCCACAGACTATCCAGGATTTAATTGATGGCAAAGGCGAGTTCGCAAAGATTTTGCAGAACGCCAAAAAGCCCATGGTCATTCTCGGTGCTGGCGCTTTGGCTCGGCCTGATGGTGCTGCGCTTCAGACGTCTGTGTGCGCCCTAGCAGAAAAATATAATATGATAAGAGATGATTGGAACGGCTTCAATGTTCTGCAGCGTGCGGCCTCATCTGTTGGCGGTATCGATATTGGATTTGTACCGCAATCTAACGGCCTCTCAACGAAAGGCATTTTGCAAGCAGCAGAAACCGGCAAGTTAGATGTCGTCTATCTCCTCGGTGCCGACGAAATTGACATGCGTCAACTCGGCAACGCCTTCGTGATATATCAGGGCCATCATGGTGATAAAGGGGCACATCGGGCCGATGTTATTTTGCCAGGTGCTGCTTACACGGAGAAAAACGCCATCTACATCAATACCGAGGGTCGGCCGCAGATGGCCTTGCAAGCGGTTTTTCCTCCTGGTGAGGCGCGCGAGGATTGGAAGATCATTCGCGCTTTATCCGCTGTCGTCAACAAACCGCTCGCGTTTGATACCCTTATGCAACTGCGCGCCTTGATGGTCGAAGCGGCGCCTGTTCTGGCAAATATGGGTCACTTCGTCAAAGCCGACTGGAAGTCATTTGGTAAACCAGGATCACTTACAACAAAACCTTTCCATAATGTTATCGCCAATTTCTATATGACCGATCCCATAAGCCGTGCCTCACCAACGATGGCAAAATGCGTTGCAGAAATTGTTCCTCTGACGATGCCGGAGGCTGCGGAATGAGCGCACTCTGGGCTACAGCATTGCCTTTCATCATCATTATCTCAAAAGTAGTGGTGACCATTGTTATCTTACTGGTTGCTGTCGCTTATCTTACTTACGCAGAACGTAAGGTGATGGCGGCAATGCAAATGCGCCGTGGGCCGAATGTCGTAGGCCCTCTCGGTCTGCTTCAACCTATAGCTGATGGAATAAAACTTATTGGCAAAGAGACTATTATACCGTCCGGCGCTAGTATGATGCTTTTTCTTGGGGCGCCAGTTCTAACATTTTTCCTGGCACTTTCAGCTTGGGCAGTGATCCCATTCGATTCTGGCATCGTGCTAGCCGATATTAATGTCGGTATTCTTTATCTTTTCGCTATTTCTTCGCTTGGCGTTTACGGCATCATCATTGCTGGCTGGGCATCGAACTCGAAATACTCTTTTCTAGGCGCGCTACGATCGGCAGCCCAAATGGTCTCTTATGAAGTATCGATCGGCCTTGTTATTATAACCGTGTTGCTGTGCGTAGGATCACTCAATTTAAGCAAGATTGTTGAAGCCCAGAAGGGCGGTTGGTTCGTATTCAGCATCTTGTTTCCGATGTTCATTGTGTTTTTTATATCGGCTTTAGCGGAGACAAACCGTCATCCATTTGACTTGCCCGAAGGCGAGTCTGAGCTCGTCGGTGGGTTTAATACGGAATATTCATCGATGAGTTTTGCTCTTTTTTTCCTTGGCGAGTACGCCAACATGATATTGCTGAGTGCAACGACAACAATTTTATTCCTTGGCGGCTGGCTGTCGCCATTGCCAGTCTTAAATTTTATCCCCGGCTTTATTTGGTTTGCCCTCAAGATTGCCTTGTGCTTGTTCGTGTTTTTATGGGCGCGCGCGACTTTGCCGCGTTACCGGTATGATCAGCTTATGCGCATCGGTTGGAAGTGGTTTTTACCCCTATCGCTTCTATGGGTCGTCTTAACGGCAGGATATCTTATTGTGTTCGACAAACTTCCGAGGGTGCTATGAGCTTTCTTAAAAGTACGCGGCGCTTGTTTCTCTATGAATTGGTCCGGGGCTTTGCCTTGACCTTCAGTTACATGTTTCGTCCGAAGGTAACCTTAAATTACCCATACGAGAAAGGTCCCTTGAGTCCCCGGTTTCGCGGTGAACACGCCTTGCGCCGATACCCAAACGGAGAAGAGCGCTGTATAGCCTGTAAATTGTGTGAAGCCATATGTCCGGCCCAGGCTATCACGATCGAAGCCGAGCCGCGTGATGACAACAGTCGGCGTACGACGCGCTATGATATTGATATGACAAAATGTATTTATTGCGGTTTGTGCCAGGAGGCTTGCCCGGTAGATGCCATCGTTGAAGGCCCCAATTTCGAATATGCCACGGAAACCCACGAGGAACTTCTTTACAACAAAGATAAGCTACTCGCCAATGGCGACAGGTGGGAAGCCGAAATTGCTGCCAATCTCGCCGCTGATGCGCCCTACCGCTGAATGGAACACTGATGTTGCAGGCTTTTATTTTTTACATGTTTGCCACTGTCCTGGTGGCCTCAGCCGTCATGGTGGTTGCCTCGCGTAATCCGGTCCATGCAGTTCTGTTTCTAATTCTCTGCTTTTTTAACGCCGCCGGCTTATTTCTATTGATGGGGGCCGAGTTCATCGCATTCATTCTTGTGATTGTCTATGTCGGCGCCGTGGCAGTTCTATTCCTGTTTGTTGTGATGATGTTGGATATAAATTTTGTCGATTTACGTAAAGGGTTTCGCCGTTATTTACCGATTGGTCTTGCTGTAGGACTAATTCTTTTGGTGCAATTGGCTTTGGTCGTCAGTAGTTGGGCCTACAATCCATCTTCACTGAGTAATACTCCAATTCTTAACTCCCCCGATGTGGATAACACGCGCGCCATTGGCCGCGTGCTTTACACGACTTACTTGTACCCGTTCCAAGTATCGGGTTTGATTTTGCTTGTTGCCATGATTGGCGCAATCGTGCTCACGCTTCGGCATAAACCAGATGTGCGTCGCCAGCGTTCCTCACAGCAGCTTGATCGCCAGATCGATCAGGTCATGGATGTCCGTAAGATCGAGCCCGGGCAAGGAGTAAATCTATGAAACACAAAAAGTCCCCGAAGGAAATGAAGATATGAGTGATGGAACAATAACCATTGGGCTCGGCCATTTCTTAATAGTCGCGGCAATTTTATTCACCATTGGCGTACTTGGCATTTTTATCAATCGCAAAAATGTCATTGTCATTCTGATGTCTATAGAGTTGATGCTGTTGGCCGTGAATATCAATTTCGTGGCTTTTTCAGTTTTCCAACATAATCTGCTTGGCCAGGTTTTTAGTATGATAGTTTTGACCGTCGCTGCCGCCGAAGCCGCTATTGGCCTTGCCATACTTGTTGTCTATTTCCGTAATCGGGGCTCGATCGCGGTCGAAGACATTAACCTTATGAAGGGCTGAAGCATGTCGCAGCCTTTATATATGGCCGCCGTTTTTTTTCCTCTCTTGGGGGCGTTTATAGCTGGCTTGTTCGGTCGTAAAATTGGCGATCGTGGTTCACAAATTGTTACATGTGGCGGTGTTTTGGTCGCGGCTGCGTTGTCGATAAAGATTTTTGTCGATGTTGCGCTTCATGGCGAAATACACGCCTTCACATTGGCGCCATGGATCCAGTCAGGTACTTTTACCGTCAATTGGGGGCTACAGTTCGACACATTAACGGCCGTCATGCTGATTGTCGTCAATGGCGTATCTTCTATGGTGCATGTTTACTCGGTCGGCTATATGGGCCACGACAAGAGTATTCCGCGCTTTATGTCGTATCTAAGTCTTTTTACCTTTTTTATGTTGATGTTGGTGACATCTGACAACCTTTTGCAGATGTTCTTTGGTTGGGAAGGCGTCGGGCTTGCTTCTTATCTGCTGATTAATTTTTGGTATGAAAAAGAGAGCGCTAACAACGCGGCAATTAAAGCATTTCTTGTCAATCGGGTGGGCGATTTTGGTTTCGCTTTAGGCATCTTCGGCTGCTTTTTGATATTTGGCTCTGTACAATTTGCCGATATGTTCCATAAGGCGCCAGACTTGGCCAATCTTTCATTTCTCTTTCTTGGCCATACCTTGCCCGCTCTAACAACTGTATGTCTCTTACTTTTTATAGGCGCCATGGGTAAGTCGGCGCAGCTTGGTCTGCACACCTGGTTGCCAGACGCGATGGAAGGCCCGACACCGGTCTCGGCTCTTATCCATGCCGCTACAATGGTGACGGCAGGTGTGTTTATGGTCGCCCGGTTATCGCCGATGTTTGAATACGCACCCATGGCCTTGATGGTCGTAACCCTCGTCGGAGCGTTAACAGCTATCGTGGCTGGCAGCATTGGTCTAACCCAATTTGATATTAAGCGTGTGATTGCTTATTCAACCATGTCACAGCTTGGTTATATGTTTTTCGCAGCCGGCGTGTCGGCTTATTCGGCGGCCATTTTTCATCTTATGACACACGCCTTTTTTAAGGCCTTGCTGTTTCTTGGTGCGGGTTCTGTCATACACGCTTTTTCTGGCGAGCAAGATATGCGCAAAATGGGTGGCATCTGGCGCAAAATACCCATCACTTACGCCTATATGTGGATCGGATCGTTAGCTTTGGCTGGCATCGGACTGGACGGGGTGTTTGGTATGGCCGGATTTTATTCAAAAGACATGATCTTGGAATCAGCGGCGGCCAGTTCACATTGGTTTGGTCACCTTGCCTACTGGCTAGGCGTCATCGTCGCGTTTATGACGGCCTTTTATTCATGGCGTTTGCTTATTCTAACATTTCATGGCCGCCCTCGTGCCGATGCCCATACGATGGAACATGTGCATGAATCGCCGTGGATCATGTTAGGTCCTCTTGTGCCACTGGCGATCGGTGCCATTTTTGCCGGTTGGTACGCTGACGATTGGTTCGTTGGCGCGGCGCGCAGCAATTTCTGGAATGGCTCGATTTTCGTCTTAGCGCAAGATAATACCATCGATAAGGCCCATTTTATTCCCGAATGGGAAAAGTGGCTGCCCATGGGCTTTGCTTTGCCCGGGATTATCTTCGCCTATGTTTTCTATACATTGAAACCAGACTTACCGGGTAAAGTGGCCAAGGCCTGCGGCGGGCTATATCGCCTTGTTTATCACAAATATTACTTTGATGAGTTGTATGATTTTCTCTTCGTGCGTATGGCTTCACGCCTAGGGAGGATATTTTGGGTAGGGGGCGATGATGGTATCATCGATGGTTATGGGCCTAATGGCGTGGCTGCGCTAACCGGACGTATCGCAAAATATATAGGCGCTCTACAAACTGGCTATGTCTATCATTATGCCTTTGCCATGGTGATAGGCGTTGCGGCGTTCGTTACTTGGTTCTGGTTCAGGAGTTAACCTATGGCGCCTTGGCCAGTTCTCACAACAATTACATTTCTGCCGTTGATTGGCGCGTTGCTGATTTTGCTTTTTGTGCGCGGCGATGAACAAAAGCGGTCGGTTGTCCTGGCACAACAGATTGCGCTTTGGACATCGCTACTTACATTTGTCGTATCACTGACGATCTTACATTATTTTGATGCCTCTCAGTCAGGTTTCCAGTTAACCGAGAAACATGTCTGGATCCCATCATTTAATATCGCTTATTATAAAGGCATTGACGGTATTTCGATTTGGTTTGTTTTAATCTCGACTTTGCTTACGCCAATATGCGTTTTGTCCGCCATTGGTGGCGTTCATAAGCGTACCAAAGAGTTTATGATAGCGTTGTTAACGCTGGAAACGATGATGATCGGGATGTTTACGGCCCTCGATTTTGTCCTTTTTTATCTTTTCTTCGAAGGCGTCTTAATTCCCATGTTCTTGATTATCGGCGTTTGGGGCGGAGCAGGGCGTATTTACGCCGCCTACAAATTTTTCCTTTATACATTTTTAGGCTCAGTTCTCATGTTGGTGGCTATTTTTGCCATGGTTTATCACGTCGGGACGACCGATATGACTGCCATGATGGGAAACAAATTTCCCAAGGACATGGCGATATGGCTCTGGCTCGCCTTTTTTGCCTCTTTTGCGGTAAAGACGCCGATGTGGCCGTTTCATACCTGGCTGCCTTATGCGCATGTTGAAGCGCCAACGGCGGGATCCGTCATTCTGGCGGCAGTCTTATTGAAAATGGGCGGCTATGGATTAATTCGTATTTCAATTCAGATGCTGCCGACCGCTAGCGCCTATTTTGCTCCGCTCGTTTTCACCCTAAGTCTGATTGCCATCGTTTATACGTCTCTTGTCGCCCTTGTGCAGACAGATATGAAGAAATTGATTGCCTATTCATCGGTCGCGCATATGGGGTTTGTCACACTTGGTATTTTCAGTATGAACCAGCAGGGGCTTGATGGCGCGATGCTTGTCATGATCTCGCATGCCTTTGTGTCGGGTGCGCTGTTTCTATGCGTTGGCGTTGTCTATGATCGATTACACACGCGCGAGATTGCCCGCTATAGCAATATGGCGGATAATATGCCGCGCTATGCGCTCGTATTTATGATTTTTACACTGGCATCGATCGGTCTGCCTGGCACAAGCGGCTTTGTTGGCGAATTTTTATCCCTACAAGGGGCTTATCTGGCCAACAGCTGGCTTGCCTTTGTTGGTGGTCTTGGCGTGATCTTGGGTGCAGCTTACATGTTATGGCTATATCGGCGGTTGTTTTACGGTCCTGATGTTAAGGACGACGTTCGCTTATTGCCAGATTTGAACGCTCGAGAGTATTGCATGTTTGTACCCCTGATCGTTCTTGTTTTTTGGCTGGGTGTTCATCCGGCGACTTTTATTAATGTCTTTGCGCCGACGACAGATAAAATACTCGCGGATTATCATCAGGCTGCGGGATCGGAAAGAACGCCATGAATTTTACTTCTCTCTATACAGCGTTCCCCGAGATATCTTTGGCAGTTTTTGCGATGCTAATGCTGATTTATGGCGTGGTACGCGGTGAGCGCTCAGCCCAAACGGTGGGTATTGCGTCATTTGTTGCCGTTCTATCGATTATGATTTTTGTCTTGAAGTTGGGCTTTATCTACTCACCGGGCTTTCCAAAACTGCATATTTCAGCTGGCTGTTATGGCTGTTATGCCTTTGATTACATGTTCATTGACGATGCTTTTGCAAGGTTCGTAAAAGTAATCTTGCTGTGCGGTTCAGCCTTGTCGATCATATTGTCTTGGACGTATCTAAAAAAGGAAAATTTATCTCATCCCGAATATCCTATCCTGATACTGTTTGCGACCCTTGGTATGTTGCTTATGGTATCGGCAAATGATTTATTGGCGCTTTATGTTGGCCTAGAATTACAAAGCCTATCGCTATATGTGTTGGCGGCGTACAATCGTGATAACGCAAAATCCAGCGAGTCAGGATTAAAGTACTTTGTTTTAGGAGCGTTGTCCTCTGGACTTCTGCTTTACGGTATTTCGCTCATCTACGGATATACGGGCGTCACCAAATTTACCAGCTTGTCCAAGTTGTTTATCGATATGCATCAACCGCCGATTGGTGTTCTATTCGGATTGGTTTTTATATGTGCAGGGTTAGCCTTTAAAGTTTCAGCCGTACCTTTTCATATGTGGACGCCTGATGTGTATGAAGGTGCCCCGACACCCGTCACGGCTTTCTTTGCAGCGGCCCCGAAAGTTGCAGCATTGGCCGTCTTAGCCCGCTTGCTTATCGTACCGTTTGGTAGTTTAGCCCATCAATGGGGGCAAATAATTGTGTTTATATCGGTGGCCTCAATGTTGTTAGGGAGTTTTGCAGGACTGGTTCAATCGAGCATAAAACGCCTGATGGCTTATAGCTCAATTGCCAATGTCGGCTATGCGCTGGTTGGTATTATTGTCGGTGGTACCGCAGGCATGCAGGCGCTCCTTATTTACGTCGCTATCTATTTTATTAATACGCTTGGTGTTTTTGCTGTTATTTTATCTCTTCGCCGCAAGGGCAAGTCGTTGGATAGAATTGTCGATTTTTCAGGTCTGGCAAAAACGAATCCACTGTTGGCCTTAACAATGGTCATTTTTATGTTCTCGCTTGCTGGTGTGCCGCCGTTGGCAGGGTTCTTTGGCAAATATTTTATATTTTTGGCTGCCGTGAAAGCAGGCATGATGCCTTTAGCCATTATTGGTGTTCTGACAAGCGTTGTTTCCGCCTATTACTATCTACGTATTATCAAACTGATGTACTTTGATGATGGCATTAATATTTTTGACCCGTTACCGGAATTTGGATTACGCATCGTGCTAGCAATTTCAGCTTTGTATATGATTGTATTTACAATCTGGCCTGCGCCGATCATCGATCAGGCCCTCATCGCAGCACACAGCTTAACCGGCGGATGAAGTTTACGAATATCCGTAACCTCAAGGTTACAGAAAGTACAAACGCTGACGCTATGAGGGCTGCAGAAGCGGGTGAGCCTGAAGGTTTAGTTATTTGGGCGCGACAGCAAACGGCCGGACGAGGTCGTTTGGGACGTGTTTGGGTATCTCCGGAAGGGAACTTGTATGTCTCTGCTTTATTGCGCCCGCATTGTTCGGCGCAAACAGCGGCACAATACAGTTTTGTGGCCGCCCTTGCCATTTATGACGCCGTTCGATGTTATCTGCCGCACGCGGATATAAAACTTAAATGGCCTAACGATGTTTTGGTGGGCGGCAAGAAGATCAGCGGCATTTTAGTTGAAACGGCACCTCTACAAAAAACAGATATTTCTTGGCTTGTCATCGGCATAGGACTAAATATCGTCAGTCATCCGGATGACGCACTCTATCCAGCGACATCGTTACAAGCTGCCGGAGCCACACGCGTTGAGATCAAGGAGCTTTTGGATAAACTGCTAGAGCGGTTAGGATACTGGCACGAAATCCTTAAAAAGGATGGATTTGCGCCGCTTTGCGCCGCCTGGCTTAAAGAGGCGCAGAAGGGCCATCTTCTCGTCAAGGTCTCTGATCAAGCGCTGGAAGGAGAGTTTGCGCGCCTCAATGAACTCGGCAACTTAGTCTTGCGGTTGGCGGACGGCTCAGAACGGTCTATAGCTACCGGCGACGTCTTATTTGGTTCAGGAAGTGCGCATGCTGCTCGTTATTGATGCCGGTAATACCAACGTTGTCTTTGCCTTATTTGAAGGGGATAAATCTGTTGGCGTTTGGCGTAGTGCTACCAATGTGCAACGTACGGCAGATGAATATGCCGTATTTTTGCATGCGCTGATGGAAAAAGCGGGACTTAAATCGAGTAAAGTACAAGCCGCCATCTTGGGCAGTGTCGTACCTGAGGCTAATTTTCATTTTACAAAATTATGTCGTGATCATTTTAACTGTGAGCCTTTGATTGTCGGATCGTTCGAAGTTAAGGTAGGTATTAAGATACTGCTCGATCGGCCAGAAGAAATCGGTGCCGATCGCATCATCAATGCTGTATCTGGGGCGGCAAGCTATAAGCCGCCGCTGCTTATTGTTGATTTTGGTACGGCGACTACATTTGATGTCGTTGATGTTGATGGTAATTACTGTGGCGGTGCTATTGCGCCTGGCATCAATTTATCTTTGCAGGCCTTGCATATGGCGGCAGCAAAATTGCCGCGCATCGGAATTGCACCAACCAAAAATGTCATCGGTAAAAATACAAATGATGCTATTAAATCTGGAATTTACTGGGGCTATGTATGTCTTATTGATGGCATGATCACAAAGATCAAGAAGGAGTTTGGTAAGCCGATGACAGTCATTGCAACCGGCGGTCTTGCTAAACTTTTTTCAAACGCCGTCGAGGGGATTAATCATTTTGATGCTGATTTGACCTTGCGCGGACTAAAAATAATCTACGAACGTAACCGTTAAGCAGATTGCTTTCATGAAGCCCTCAAAAAAAGATCCTCATCGCCCACCTGATGATGCCGTTTGGTTTCTCTCGCTAGGTGGCGCCGGTGAAATTGGGATGAACCTCAATCTCTATGGCACTGCTGGCAAATGGCTCATGGTTGATTGCGGTGTTACCTTTGGTGATGAAACGACGCCAGGGATCGAGCTTATCATGCCCGATATTTCTTTTATCACGGATCGGCGCGATGATCTTGTTGGTCTTGTTGTGACCCACGGGCATGAAGATCATATTGGCGCTATCGAACATCTCTGGCCGCAGCTGAAATGCCCGGTTTATGCCACTAAATTTACGGCCGAACTTATCCGCGCCAAACTTAATCGTGCCGATCTCAAAAACCAGGTCCGCTTAATTGAATTGCCAGTCGGAGGTAAATTTGAAATCGGGCCGTTTCAGGCCGAGATGGTACATGTCACACACTCGATACCTGAATCGCACATGCTTGCGATTAAGACAAAGCACGGCACAGTTTTGCATACAGGAGATTGGAAGTTCGATCCGGAGCCCATGGTAGGTGAAGTCACCGATGAAGCGCGTCTCAAAGAGCTTGGTCGCGAGAGTGTCATGGCGCTTATTGGCGATTCGACCAATGCCTTAGTGGCCGGACACTCTGGATCGGAGCGCGAAATTCAAGATAGCTTTAATAAGCTCTTTGGGCAGATCAAAAAACGCATCATCGTAACCTGCTTTGCCAGCAACATAGCAAGACTAAAAGTCATAGCGGCCGCTGCCAAAAAACACGGACGCTACGTGACGCTGGTTGGAAGATCGTTATGGCGTAACGCCGAAGTTGCTGAAGTTTGCGGTTACTTACCGGAATTCAATGATTTTCTGAGTGAGAATGAAGCGATGTTATCGCCGCGCGATAAGATCGTCATCATTAGCACCGGCTGCCAAGGCGAGGCGCGATCAGCCTTGGCGCGCATTGCGACAAGCGATCATCCCGAAGTTGAACTTGAAAAAGGTGATACAGTTATATTTTCCTCGCGTGATATCCCAGGTAATGAAAAATTGATAGCACGCTTACAAAATCGTCTCATTGCTATGGGTGTAGAGATTTTGACCCAGGAACAAGCCCATGTGCATGTTTCGGGCCATCCTGCGCAAGACGAATTGACAGAACTTTACCAATGGATAAGACCTAAATTGGCGCTTCCGGTTCATGGTGAGGCCCGACACCAGATGGAACACGCCCGGATCGCCAAAGACTGTCAGGTTCCACATACTCTTATACCTGCCAACGGGCAGATCATTCGCCTTGGTCCTGGTATTCACGAAGTTGTTGCCGAAGTGCCTAGTGGTCGCTGGGGGTTGGATGGTAAGATGTTAAGACGTATGGATCATGCGGCCGCCAAAGATCGACGCAAAATGGGTTATAATGGAGTTGCTGTCATTACGTTGGTTATGGACAAGCGCGGTCAAGTTGCCCAAGAACCATACGTGACATTATTAGGTCTTGTTGATGAAGAAGAAGGCAAGTCTTTACAGGGTGACGTTGTTGCGACAGTACTTGATGCCTTAGAAGCTATGCCAAAATCAACCCGTATTGATGATGCCGCCGTCAGGCATGCAGCAACTCAAGCCGCAAGACGCTGGCTTAATGAGGCGCATGGTAAAAAGCCGGTCATCGAAGTCCATCTCGTAAGGATTTAACATGACAATATTTTCTGGTGTCGTCGTTTATATACTTATTTGGTGGATGGTATTTTTTTGTGTATTGCCCATAGGTATTCAAACAATCGAGCGTGTGGAACATGGGGCTATGCCGGGAGCACCAATTAACCCAGCTATCAAAAGAAAAGCCTTATGGACAACTGGGATTGCAACGCTGTTATGGTTTGTGGCTTATTTTGTGATCTCTTCCAATTTAATTTCGTTTCGTGAAATAGCGGCTCGGATGGCGATGTAGTCATGTCAGGCTATTGCGATATAGCTCCAGGGCACGCCGTTCATAATGACTACCATGCGAGAGAATATGGCTTTCCGGTCATTGATGAACGCGTTCTATTCGAGCGCCTAGCCCTCGAAATCATGCAAGCCGGTTTATCATGGGAGATCGTCCTCAAAAAGCGCAAGGCCATGAATAAAGCTTTCGATCGATTTGTTCCTACCAGAGTTGCCGCTTACCGTGCGCGGGATATCAAAAGATTATTGGCTGATGAAGGCATCATTCGTAATCGACTTAAAATAATGGCGATCATCACCAATGCACAACGCATAATCGAATTACGCAAGACACATAAAGGCTTTGGCGGCTGGATAGCTTCGCATCATCCATTAACCAAACCAGCATGGGTCAAGATATTTAAAAAGCAATTTTTGTTCGTTGGCGGCGAGATTGTTGGCGAGTTTCTGATGAGCATCGGTTATTTGCCGGGGGCCCATCATTCCAGCTGTGCTGTCTACAAGACAATTGCCAGAGTTAAGCCGCCATGGCTTGCTGCCCAAAAAAAGGGATTTTGTTATAAAATTATATAAAGCAACAATCTATCGCAATATAAAGTTGTTTACGAACTAAAAAATTCTATGTTGTTACCGAGTTATAGATTCGGAGACATTATGGTCCAGTACGCAAGAACGCCATATCAAATAGTGGGCGTTGACGCCGATTACACAGCGGATGATTTACGTAGATCGCTCAGAACTAACGGTATGCGTCTTCATCCAGACCGCCATCCCAATGATCCCCAAGCTGAAGCTGCGTTCCAAGAATATATGTATGCCCATGATATATTGTCAGATGCTGACATGCGTGAAGCCTGGGACCTTGGAGGTTATGAGGCATTCGATAACTCTCATTGGAGAAAGATATTAGAACGGCGTCGCCGAAGCCCACTTTATCTCATGAGGGAGTTTATGCGAGGGGCCCACGATTTCAGTGGTATGGGGATTGTTCCTCAAGATGCCAGTGAAATAGCCCTGCAAGGTATGCGTGTCGCGGCTCAAATTACTGTGGGCGCCATGCACATGACCGATTTCTGGATGGGCATGATGTGTCCCTATTGGCGTTTAGGCGAACGACAAGGGCAACCCGTTCGGGCCATAGCGGCTTCCGAGGCTCGTTTCCACTAATACACCAGGAAATCGCGGTTTCTTTCTTCCATAGACACCATCTAAAATATTGGCAAAAATGGCCCAAATACATAGGAATGGGCCCATGAAAACGCTTGCCGATATTCGATCGACGTTTCTGAATTTTTTTGCCGCCCAAGGGCACACAATCGTGGAATCGAGCTCGCTGGTGCCGCGCAATGACCCAACGCTGATGTTTACGAACTCGGGCATGGTGCAATTTAAAAATGTTTTCACAGGTGCTGAGCAGCGGCCCTATAAGCGGGCGACAACGGCGCAAAAATCAGTGCGCGCTGGCGGTAAGCATAATGATTTAGAAAATGTTGGCTACACAGCGCGGCATCATACGTTTTTCGAAATGCTCGGAAATTTTTCGTTCGGCGATTATTTTAAGCCCGACGCCATCGAGTTTGCTTGGACACTTGTCACAAAACATTTCGGCCTGCCCAAAGATAAATTGCTGGTCACGGTCTACCATGAAGACAACCAAGCCGCCGATCTATGGAAAAAGATAGCCGGGATCTCGAGTGATAAAATAATTCGGATACCTACTGACGCTAATTTCTGGCGTATGGGAGAAACTGGACCCTGCGGACCATGTTCTGAAATATTTATCGATCAGGGCGACAAGCTGCAAGGCGGACCGCCGGGTAGCCCTGATGAAGACGGCGATAGATTTTTAGAGTTTTGGAATCTTGTTTTTATGCAATTTGAGGAACAACCGGGTGGCAAGCGCATTGATCTGCCTAAACCATCTGTTGATACCGGCATGGGCCTTGAACGTATGGCCGCCATTATGCAAGGGGTCTATTCCAACTATGATATTGATCTGTTCCGGGCCATCATTGGAGCGATTGCTGAGCTGGTCAAAATTGATCCAGAAGGATCACAAAAACCGTCGTTTCGTGTCATAGCCGATCATCTTCGGGCGACATCGTTTCTCATAGCCGATGGGGTTCTACCGAGCAATGAAGGTCGTGGTTATGTTTTACGCCGTATTATGCGCCGTGCCATGCGTCATGCCCATATGTTGGGTGCGAAGGAGCCCTTGATCTATCGCTTGGTGGCCGAGCTTGTTCGCCAGATGGGCGCTGCTTATCCGGAACTTATCCGGGGAGAGCCTCTGATAACTGAAACCCTTAAGCTGGAAGAATCGCGCTTCAAACAAATGCTGGAAAGGGGTCTTAAACTTTTGGATGAAGAAACCGGAAAGTTGAAAAAAGATCAAACCTTGCCAGGCGACGTAGCCTTTAAGCTTTATGATACCTTCGGTTTTCCTTTAGACCTCACGCAGGACGTGCTGCGGGGCAGAAATCAGAAAGTTGATGTTTCCGGCTTTGAGGCTGCTATGGCTAAGCAAAAGGCAGCGGCCCGGGCCGCATGGGCAGGTTCTGGCGATACCGGAACGGCTAAATTGTGGTTTGAGCTGCGCGACGAATTGGGCGCAACAGATTTTCTTGGCTACAGTACTGAAAAAGCGGAAGGACAAGTGACAGCTTTGGTGCGAAACGGCGCTCGCGTGGCTGATGCTAAATCAGGAACAGATGTCGAGATTATCGTCAATCAAACACCGTTTTATGCCGAATCTGGTGGTCAGGTCGGCGATACGGGTCTGATGACGACGTCAAGTGGCGCTAAAATAAAAATTACCGATACACAAAAGGAAGCCGATACGGTCTGGGTGCATCACGGTCATGTAGAATCTGGGCCCATCAAAACGGGCGATGTGATCGTTATGCAGGTGGATGGTGAGCGGCGCGCCCGTATTCGTGGCAATCATTCAGCCACACATTTGTTGCATGAGGCATTGCGCCGCAAATTAGGAACACATGTAACCCAAAAAGGGTCTTTGGTTGCTTCTGATCGTTTACGTTTTGATTTCAGCCAGCCGACGCCCATTGCAGCAGACGCCTTAGCGGAGATCGAGGCTGAGGTGAATAAGCGTATCCGCCTCAACGAAGAAGTCATTACGCGCCTTATGTCGCCCCAAGAGGCAACGGCCGAAGGTGCGATGGCTCTGTTTGGCGAAAAATACGGTGATGAAGTGCGTGTCCTCTTTATGGGTGGACGCGAAGAAAAGCATGACAAAGTCCATGACAAGGGCCGAGATTATTTTTCGGTAGAGCTATGCGGTGGTACGCATGTCAAGCGCACTGGCGATATTGGCGTCTTTAAAATTGTCTCGGAAAGCGCTGTATCGGCTGGCGTGCGACGCATTGAAGCCTTAACGGGTCCTGGGGCTCTTGCCTGGTTTGGTGATCAAGAAAAAATATTACGTCAGGCGGCAGATGTCCTTAAGGCCTCGCCGTCAGATGTACCTCATAGAGTAGCCCAACTTGTTGAGGAGCGTAAAAAACTGGAGCGTGAGGTTGGCGATTTGCGGCGTCAAGTGGCTTTGGGCGGAAGCAGTGCTTCGTCAAATGTCTCTGAGGCACCAAAACAGGTTAATGGCATCAATTTTGTTAGTCGTGTGCTTTCAGATATTCCTGCCAAAGATTTAAAGCCGATGGCCGATGCCTTTAAAACACAAATAAAGTCAGGTGTAATTGTTCTGATCTCAGGTTTCGAGGGTAAAGTCTCACTCGTTGTGGCTGTTACTGATGATCTCATGAAGCGTTTTAGCGCCGTCGATCTTGTTAAAGTTGGCGCCGAAGCCGTAGGCGGTAAGGGCGGCGGTGGGAGGCCCGATATGGCTCAGGCTGGAGGCTCTGATGTAACTTCTATGTCAAAGGCAATATCGGCAATTGAGCGGGCGCTCGAAGATAAGGTAAAAGCTGCTTAATTTTGCTGGTTGCGTTCGATATTAATCGTCACCAACGTAATGAGGGCCACGACGCCAATGAGAGCCGCTATCACGGCTGGCCTAAAGCCTATGAATAGAAATGCTGCTGTACATCCTGCCGTCGTTATCAACTCGATTATTAAATAGCGAACGCTAATAAGTGCCCCGCAATGACTGCATTTGCCCCCCTCAATTAGCCAAGAAAATACAGGAATTAGATCGCGTGGTCTCAAGGGCGTATGGCAATGCGTACAGTGTGATGGCGGATGTATAATAGAGAGCCGTCGCGGTACGCGGTAACTAAGCATAGTCGTAAAACTGCCAAGAATGAGGCCGAGCACAAGACCTACAAATAATCGTACCCAAATTTCATTAAGGAGAAGATCGTTCGTCATTTTATTTCACCTCTTTTATTATACCATGCTTTAGCAACCATCCAAAGCAGCGCCAAAGGCGGGGATGCTCTAGCGAGGGAAATTTAGATATAATTTCATTAATCTTTGTTGTTCCGGCATTACGAATAACGGTGATTAAATCAAGCATCATTTCTTTGCTCATGAGCATCTCTGGGACAAAGAAGTTCATTTCGTGCCTGAATACAACGTTGATCTCATCAGTATTTAATTGTGTGCACACACGCGTATCCAGAGAAAGTGTGGCGCTCGAAAATCCTCGAAACATTTGCCATGGATTAGGATAGGCAGGATGCACGGCCGGCCAGTTTTTAGGTATTACTTCTGTCTTCGCGCAGGCTTGTCGCTTCTGCGCTAACTCCTGCCATAAATTTTCATAAGCCTTAATTATAGTCTTCCAATCGTAGGTCCTTCGAGCTTGCTGGCGCGCGCTTTCGCCCATACGCATACGTTTTTCATCATCATTTGCGAGATTTTGAAAGGCCTCAGCGCAGCGCTCGATATCAACGGCCGTGGATTGTACGGTAGCCGTCAAATAAACCCCGTGATTGCCTACATTATAATACATCTCGGCAATTTCTTGACCGGCCGAAGGAGGTGGTATCAGTGTAGGTATCAGATACCCGTCTTGCCCATCGCGAACGCTATCACGATAGCCATTCCAGTCGCTGATAACAGATGGCAAGCCGCTGGCCATAGCCTCAATCGGCGTTAGTCCAAAACTTTCTTGAATATTATCGATAAGAGACGTGAAAATGTCGGCGCAAGCCCACAAACCATCAGGGAAACGCGGGTCATTGTTCATAATAAAATCAACTTGAACAGTTGCGCATATGTCCGCAATGAGTTTTCGGAAATGAGTTTCCATATCCTGTGGTTTAAAATAACCCATCATGACGAGACGTAACTTTCGTTTACTCCTTTTTGCGGCGCGCTCTGCCGCAAGCAGGAGAGGTAGTGGGTGAGCTTTGGTAGCGAAACTCAACCTTCCCACAAATAAAATAATAATTTCGTCAGGAGCTGCATTTAGTGCTTGTCGTTGAGCGGCTCTTTTGTCTTTTGTTGTGATACGAAGAAACTTTTCTGTATCGATGCCCAAAGGGATAACGGGTGTTTGCACCGGACAGCGAAACGAACTCCCAAAACGTTGATTAAGGTAATCTTCATGGATCTGCCATAGTCTTTGCACAGCATCACGAATGGCCTTTGATGGGCATATCAGGGCATCGGTCGCATCGCTGGGTGCTGTGCACAAGTCGCTGACCACGCGCGCGATACGTTCACCGCTCATGGTATGGATAAGTCCACAAGTGGCGAAACCACGGCCTTGTAGCTGTGTTCGCTGCCAGACGAGGTCTGTAATCAATGGATCAGGACGGAAAAGGCATGTGATAGGTTCAAGATTGTGTTTGGGGAAATGTGCATTTAGTCCGACAACGCGATTATCGACATCAATTCCGCTGGCAAGTGCAAGCGCTTTGAAATGCTCGAAACTGGGCATATCGATGGGCCGACAAATAAATTTCTCCTGCTGCCCATATTTAAACCAGGCCACCAAGAGGTTGTTGACCGCGACATCAAGACCGTAAATTTCATTGTCGTTTTGTCCTGATGTGGGGCGGGCGTATTGGATACAGACGGTCATGGGGGATTATTTTGAGATGTCATTAAGCGACTTACCAATTTTGTATATATTCCAAAATTATCATAGGTATTCCGTTCGATCCGTAGAGGAAGTGCGATCAAGCAGCGCCACTCGCCTTTTTGGGTGTTTGTAACTTGGCAATTGTAGCCGTCGTACTTTGCCCCTCGACTAGATTGGCGAGTATAACTTGCCCCCCCCAGCTTTGTACGATGTCGCCACCAACAACTTGATCCATTTTGTAATCGGCGCCCTTGACCAATACCGACGGTCGGATGGCCTTAATGAGTGTCAGCGGTGTATCTTCACTGAATATAACAACCTGATCGATATCGGTGAGTGATGCTAAAACGGCGGCGCGGGCATTCTCATTCTGTATAGGACGGTTTTCGCCCTTCAACCGCTTCACTGAAACATCGCTGTTCAATCCAATAATGAGACGATCACAGGCCGCTCTTGCTTGCCGTAGAAGAGATAAGTGCCCGGGGTGCAATAAATCAAAAACGCCATTGGTAAATCCAACTTTCAGCCCCTGTTTTCGCCAACGCTCCGCTGTTTCTGTGGCCTCGGCTAGGCTGACGATCTTTTGTTCGCTCTGGCGTGTCTGATCGTGAACGAGTTCACGTGCTAGCTCATCACGCGTGACGGTAGCCGTCCCGATTTTTCCGACAACAATAGAGCCTGCAATGTTGGCCAAGGCCGCACCATCAGCCGAGGACAAACCGCCGGCAAGCGCCAGAGCCATTGTCGATACGACGGTATCGCCGGCACCTGAGACGTCGTAAACTTCACGGGCTGTTGCATGGAAATGCTGAGCTGGTTTGCCCTTAAGAACGAGGCACACCCCGTCACTACCAAGCTTCGCCAGAATGCCCTCAAGTTCATATCGATCGATCAGTTGTCGTGCTGCTTTTTCGGCATCTTCGACGGTACGTATTGACGTCAAGGTTGCATCCGCCAATTCACGACGGTTGGGCGTTAGCATGGTAGCCCCGAAGTAGCGGCTAAAATCCCTACCTTTTGGATCGATAAGAATAATACGATTAGCTTCCTTAGCCAGCTTAATGGCTTCTTTGACGACAACGTCACTGAGGACGCCTTTTGCATAGTCTGAAAGAATAACGACCGTGCTGCTGTCAATAGAGCCGCGCAAACGTAAAAGCACCTGTTTTTCCATGTCGGCCGAAATAGACTGACTGACCTCATGATCGGCGCGCAACAGTTGCTGGCCATCGGCAACATAACGGGTTTTAAGTGTTGTAGGTCGCGAACTATCGGTAAGCAGATAAGATGTCACTTGTGGCAACGAGGTTATCTGTTTCGCTATATCGTAACCGGCCTGGTCTTGGCCGATAACGCCAATAAGATCGACATGACCACCAAGGGCAGCAATATTGCGCACGACGTTTCCGGCACCGCCCAGTGTCACGGCTTCGCGTTGAATGCGCAAAACGGGTATCGGTGCTTCCGGCGAGATGCGTTCGACTTGCCCATATATATAGCGATCAAGCATGACGTCGCCCACACAAAGCACGCGGTGTTCGGCTAACTTTTCAAGTGAAGAGAGGAGGTGTGCGTACATCATATATCCATCAGAGATATTTATCGGGTGCCGCCAGGTAGTTCTGGACGTACAATTTGATGCCTTCTTCGAGACCGGTAAAGGGGGCTGTATAGCCTACACTACGTAGTTTACCCATATCGGCTTCGGTAAAATATTGATATTTATCGCGTAAAGTCTCAGGCATATCCCTGTATTTTATAAGAGGTGCTTGGCCGGCGGCCTGATAAACAGCCATCGCCAAGTCTGCAAAGCTACGCGCCTTGCCGGTACCGAGGTTAAACAGGCCATTAATTTTCGGATGTTCAAACAGCCATAGCATCACATTAACGCAATCACCAACCCAGATAAAATCACGCAGCTGGCCACCATCTTCAAAATTCGGGTTATGTGACTTAAAGAGAGGAAAAGGCTCAGAGCGTTGCGTATAGGGAAAAATCTGTTCGGCAACAGACCTTTGTCCGCCTTTATGATATTCGTTAGGACCAAAGACGTTAAAAAATTTTAGGCCAATGCACTGTGCCGGCATTTCCGTGCCACGTGATTTTTGCCGCGCGACCCATCGATCAAATAAATGTTTGCTCCACCCATAAGGATTAAGCGGTCGCAACTGGCCTAAGCCTTCGATGCTTTCATCGTCTTTAAATCCTGCGGTTCCACTGCCATAAGTGGCTGCCGATGAGGCGTAAATGAATTGCGTACGCATTTCCCGGCTCCATAGCCATAGCTTCCGGCTGAGGCGGAAATTTGTCTCGATAATGAGATCAACATTGGTTTCAGTTGTTGACGATATGGCGCCCATATGAAAAATAGCCTCTATGTCGCTACCATAGTTCGCCAAGAAATCATTCAATTGCTCAGGTGTAATAATAGCTTCCAGATCACGTTTGGCTATATTGCGCCATTTATCTTCGGACTCTAACCAGTCGCAAACCACGACGCGTTCGCCGCGTCCATCAAGGGCTGCGACGAGATTGGACCCGATAAAGCCTGCACCACCGGTAACGATGATCATGGTTATGGTACTCCTGAATTCCGAAACGTTAATAGACCCGCTTGACTTAGGTTTGACAAGTGCGTTGAGTACGCCTGATTTTAAAGTGTTAGGGAGCAGTATATGAAACGTGCCCTCGTCTTTCCAGGGCAGGGAAGCCAGGCGGTTGGTATGGGGCAAGCCTTAGCTGGAGCCTTTACCGAGGCGCGCGATGTGTTTCAAGAAATTGATGAAGCGCTAAGCCAAAACTTAACCCGGCTGATGTTTGATGGCCCCGCCTATGATCTGAAACTTACCGAAAATGCTCAACCGGCGCTCATGGCTGTTAGCCTCGCCGTAATACGCGTGCTTGATAAGCAAGGCGGTTTTAACTTGCCAAACGCCGCCCAATTTGTGGCTGGCCATAGCCTTGGTGAATATTCGGCTTTGTGTGCGGCTGGTAGTTTCAGTGTTGCTGACACGGCTAAGCTACTTAAAAAGCGTGGGCTTGCGATGCAGCAAGCTGTGCCGTTGGGTGTTGGATGCATGGCAGCGCTTATTGGCGTTGATCTTGATACGGCGCAGGAAATTGCTAAAGCAGCGGCGCAGGGCGAAGTATGTACCGCAGCCAATGATAATGCACCCGGACAAATCGTCATCAGTGGACATATGGCAGCTGTTGATCGAGCGATCACACTTGCGGCTGAACGCGGTTTTAAACGCAGCATTAAATTGCCCGTGAGCGCACCTTTTCACTGTTCTTTGATGCAACCTGCGGCCGATGTCATGCAAAAAGCTTTAGAATCGGTCGCTCTTAAGGCGCCCTGCGTGCCTTTGGTTGCTAATGTAACGGCAGAGGCTACGAGCAACGTTGAAGAGATAAGAGATCTGTTGGTCAAACAGGTTACGGGTTCTGTCCGCTGGCGCGAATCTGTACTTTACATTAGATCCCAAGGCATTGAACAATTGGTCGAATGCGGGGCGGGGGCTGTGCTTACAGGTCTAACCAAGCGCATCGACAAGGATCTAACGGCACTAGCCTTACAGTCACCGGAAGACATCGAGAATTTTCTTAAAACAAGGTAATCACACATGTTTAATCTTACAGGCAAAAATGCGCTCGTTACCGGTGCTTCAGGAAGCTTAGGCAATGCTATTGCACGCTCTCTCCATGCGCAAGGCGCCAAAGTCGTTCTCTCCGGCACGAAGATGGATGCCCTTGAGACTTTGCACGCTTCATTGGGTGAGCGCAGTTTTATTGCAGCGGGCAATCTTACCGATCCAAGCGTACCCCTTCTCATGCTCAAGGAAGCGGAATCTAAGTTGGGTGGTGGCGTTGACATTCTTATCAATAATGCAGGATTAACGCGGGATGGTTTGGCTTTGCGCATGAAGGACGAGGACTGGGATACAGTTCTAAATGTAAACTTATCGGCAGCCTTCCGTCTAACCAGAGCCTCATTAAAAGGAATGATGAGCCGCCGCTGGGGGCGCGTGATCAATATCACATCAATCGTTGGTGTTACGGGTAATGGGGGGCAAGCGAACTACGCAGCTTCTAAGGCCGGATTAATTGCTATGAGTAAATCTTTGGCCCAGGAAATGGCACCACGCAGTGTTACCGTGAACTGTATAGCTCCAGGCTTTATCGCTTCTGCCATGACAGAAGTGTTGACGGATGATCAAAAGCAGAAAATTTTATCCGTCATTCCCTCTGGCCATATGGGTGAAGGCAAAGATGTGGCCGCGGCGGCTGTGTTTTTGGCGAGCGAGGAAGCGGGTTATATTACAGGACAAACCTTGCACGTGAATGGCGGTATGGCGATGATTTAGCGCCAGTCATGCTGTCACTCGGGGGTACGACCTGCCGTTGTAGATAAGCAGTTTGTCTGATCTGTGATGCCGGCCAAGTTTTCGATGGAGCCATGTTTGTCAGAGAGCGTTGTTCCACAGACATAACTATCCGTCATTCCAAAAAATACAATGGAGTCTGTTGATGGTAGTCCGCTGTACGATGTCAAATTTGGATAAAGATTTGAATTGCTAATCTCATTGTTTTCTAAAAATACGTCTCGAGCCGAACCTATACCAATCGCTGAACCATACGTATTGCTGATGGTATTGTGTGATATCATAATTTTCTGAAAGACCGCGGAGGCGATATTGGTTCCACTCTGATTGTCTATTGCCTGAATGGCTGGATTCTGGAGGCCAGACCACTGCATATTATTGTAGTCAATCACTAAATTACTTGACCCAAATCCTTCCCCAATATCATCAAACGCGAGATTTCCAAGGGTGTTATAGATAAATGTGTTGTTACTAACCAATCCATAAGGCGCACTGATAAGAAGTCCATGACCGCGGTTTGCATAATTCTTATTACCAGCAATTACATACCGCGCCGCGGCTTCTTTGGTAAGATCAGAGTAATAATCAATGCTGGTAAGTTTACCAACAGTTTTTGTGCAGTCACCTGACGTACAGTTTTCAAGCGTTATCGTCCATGGACTTGTCGAACCATTACTCATCTGACATGGTGCATTCATAGCTGCGACCTCAGCTGTGTCAATGTAGACTGTATTTTGGTCAAAGAAAGCAACTTTATCGCCCACAAGTGGCTGATCTCCCATATTTAAGTCGCTACAATGTGTTGGTGGAATTAGAATGGTGACTTCCTTGTTGGCGGTGTCGATATTTTTGACGACAGGACCACTCCCAAAGGGCTGCGGGGTGCCGTGAAGATCGATGGCATCATCGCCCTGATAGGCTATTTCGTTATTCTCAATGATAACGTCACCTTGCATCTGCCCAAACAGCAGGGCAGCACCGGTCACAGAGATTGGCCTGTTTCCCGAGCGCGTAATGGTTGAATTCGCCAGACGGAACCCTCGATAGCCACCATTGTTACTTATACTAATCCCGTTGCCTGGACTGGACAGCATGGTCATATTCTCGATGTCGACGTCGTTCGAGCTAATGATACTAATAGCGCCACTAATTACAGTAAGGTATCTGACGACGACTTGAGCACCGAGAGGAAAGTAATCAAAGTTAGCACAGCCGTTATAGAAACTGCAGTCGGATGAATTTGTACTCGCAACAACACCACAATTCTGTGCCCCTGCTTTTCCATAAGCTGTCGGGAAGCATGAATAAACTTGTGGATATGAAGTCGTCGTCGTGACGCCATCGGTGGTTGTCGATGTAACCGACTGTTGGCCTATATAGGTCGGCGGGTTCGCACCGAAAACGAAGTAGACCTCATCCGCAGCATTATTATTGCCTGCCGCGTAAGCAAAATGGCCAAGATCGGGACTACCGGTTGTTCCCGGTACCCATGTATTGACAACTTGGACTTGTGGATAATTGCCGGTTGCAGATGCGGTCAAAAAATCAGCGTTCATGGCCGTCACGGGATATTGTGGATCGATGGCCAAAGCTTGATGACCGGGCGCCTTAGGATCAGGAATAATAGTTCCCAAAACAGCGACCTGGAGCCAGGGGTAATCGACCGTAAAATTCTTGAGACGAATTCGATTGACGAATCCGATAGCAATACCAATCGTAGGTCCATTAAAAATCAATTTGGATCCGTCAAAGTCAATCTCCAGATCCTCTAAAGGGTATCCCAATGGATAACAGAACATCTCATTATTTGGACAAGGTTGAGGTCCCTGCCAACTTTGATTAAGCCACCATTGTGGCCCAATCGCCCAATCAGCACTACATTGTGAAGGATTGGCGGCACTACATATGGTGGAAGTAGGCGACATGGCAGAGCCACTAAAATAATAAACGCCAGGCGGAACCGCAATTCGATGATAACCTTTGTTCACAGCGTAATTCACAATCCAGGGAAAATAGTTGTCGGGTGTGTTTGGAACACCCGGAGAGCCTATTATGGGCGCGTGCCAGGTCGTGGCATTGCTAATACCCTGTGGCCCCTTAACCAAGACATCCACTGTCCTGCCGTTAGGCGCCGTGAAACTTTGCTGGGTGTCGGTACTCGCATCATAAGATAAGCCAGATGACGTAGGTATGATCTCTGAATAAACAAAATTAGCGGCGCAAGAAGCCGTCGTTCCACCGTTGCTGCCTGTACAGCTCCATTTCCATGGTGCTTCACTCGCCCCGGCACTCGTGACTGCAGAAGCCGTACCCGAGAGGCAGAGACCTGTTGTTGGCGCTACGGTGATGTTAGCTTCATTGATGGGGTTGCAAACGCCGTCAATAGGGGCAGGGGGCGATGCCGCATTAGCAAGATTGTTGAGCACCAAATATCCCAATAACACACTTATATATAAAAAATATTTTTTCCTGAGCATGATTTACCTTATAAAAAATAATGTGACGTAGCTCATTATCAAAAGGCATACGCAATAATGGAAGTGTCAGTATAATAGCTATATAATCTTATTAAATATTAAACTGCGACCAATGAACGAGACTTCTAAGTTTTTAATTCTAGGTAGGGCTCAAGCACTCGAAAAATGACTTTACCCTTTTTCTGCTGTACGGGGGTTTTTCAGTGAAATGCGTAGATATTAATCTCTCATTAGCCATGTCTTAAATGTCTTTTTAGCTTTGTGCTCCTATTATTGGACGGACAAGTGATATTAGAAATTTAGTTGGCATTTTATGTATCTGACGCGTGGCAGTCATTTTGTTGGAATAGCCGGGGTGGTGGCGCTAAAGGCTAGGCGCTCGTCTAAACGCAAGCGAAACGGCTTGCTTACCAAAACAACGGAACTGAAAGACAGCGATTACAATATTATACAGACGTTGTTGGACAGAAAAAATTCTCATTATTGTCCGCAAACATTCAGTGATGGCGATAAGGTTGCGCTCGTCATTGAAGGCGGAGGTTTGTCAGGGGCTATTACCGGTGGTCTCGTTACAGCTATTCATGATCTTGGGTTAACTGAATCATTCGATGCCATATTTGCGAGCTCTTCAGGCGTGCCAGCGGCCGCCTATTTGTTGGCAGGCACACCAGAGATCGGTGCGACAATTTTTCCAGAAGACTTAGTCGATGGTCGATTTCTAAATTTGAAACGCCTGACAAAGTATTACGCGCGAAAAATAGGCCAAGAACCACCGGCCATGGATTTGGACTACATTTTCGGTATACTTGATGGCACGGGTGTTCGTAATGATAAAACGCTTGATGTCAATAAAGTAATAAATAGTCGCGTACCACTCAAGATCGTCGTGAGCGATCTTGACGAGCGCCGCGCAAAAATAATCGAGGGTTTTAAATCGCGCGAGGAGTTTTTGATGTATATGCGCGCCAGCTGCCTCGTTCCTGGCACGGCCGGCCGGCCGATACGTGATGCCAAAGGACATCGCCTCGTCGACGCCAAAATTACGCGTTTCAATCCTGTGCAACATGCGCTTGACGAAGGCTATAATAAAATCCTGTTACTCTCGCCGCGCCCGGAAGGCAGCCGTCTTTGGCCTAAGGGCGTGAAGGGTAGATTGATGGATAAGATGGCTATCCACTTAATCAGATTGGTTGCTGACAGCTATCACGAAGGCCGGGAATTCGTCCGCCTTGCCAAAGACGGGGCGCGCATCAATGAAGCTGAAGTAGCTGCGGCAACTTGTGACCAACGTGTCATGTTCTTGGGATTGCCATCCAATCATCGCCGGATTTTATCAACCGAAATGAATGCCAAAGTCCTCCAAAAAGCCATGCTGACGGCTTAT
>Ga0206811_1056_pt1 | contig 32424 bp, 34 predicted proteins | sample Alteio_BWOrgCont_53_FD_152886 | JGI IMG/M metagenome (GOLD analysis project Ga0206811, IMG submission 152886) | Enriched cells from forest soil in Barre Woods Harvard Forest LTER site, Petersham, Massachusetts, United States -... | ecosystem: Environmental > Terrestrial > Soil > Temperate forest >... | reverse complement strand
CCGCCGAAGCTGAAGCTCATCATAAGCAATTTTTCAGCCTTATAAATTTAAGGGCTGCCAACAAAGTTTATCAAGCCAGTGGCGGCCAAGGTCAGTTCATAAAGGCAATCCGTAAGTTGGCCGACGATGGCGGCACCGATGACCAAAAAGTTTTGCTTATTGCCGTTCTCGCTCATTCCTACGCAACTCAGCTTGGTCTCGATCCAGCCAAATTCAGTGTAGCTTTTTTCAAAGGAAATCCTGCTCTGCTTGGGCTCCAAAGTGAAGGCAAAGTTGCTGTAAATATAGACAGCGCCGCGTGGAGAAATAAATTTGCTCAAGTCGTCAACACGATTGCGCATGAAACATATCATGCCTACGACGAACAAAGAGCTACCTGGTATGCCGAAGGCAAATTGAAAGAAGGCGATGCGGGCTATCTACTCGGCAAGGCTGCCTACATTAATTCTCAAAGCTATGACAGCTCTAAAGGCGATGCTGCAAGCCATAGAAAATACGAGCAAGGCCATCTTGAAGTTGGCGCCAATCTCGTTGGCAATCGTTTTGGTCATACAGCTGAAACTGCTCAACCAAAAGTTGTTGCAGGTATATTATGGACAGCGGGCGTTAGAGAATTCACGCTGCCAAGGGGCGCGGCAAATGATGATGACCCCAACCAGCCTCGTCCTCCAGGCCCCTTAGCTCATCGTCAAATAAGTCCGCCTGAATATAGGTTTGCCACATAAGCTAATTGATCAAACCTTGTGTTTTTCAAAACCAGACCTTTCAAAGAGGCCTGGTTTTTTCTTTATGGGCTTATCTGGTTATACCGCGGCGCATAGCAAGAGACCGGCGGCGTCAAACCAAACGTCCTTCTCTTCATTCCTGCTGGTACCTAAGCTTTCGCAGCGAAGCTGCGTCAGGCGGTTATGGTGGAGCCAAGGGGGATCGAACCCCTGACCTCGACAATGCCATTGTCGCGCTCTCCCAGCTGAGCTATGGCCCCTTTGGGGAAACAGAATGCAAAAGACAATATCAGATTTTGGTTAGGTTGGTGATATACCTTTTCCCAATCCGTAACTTGTCTTCCGGATTATGCTTCTTCTTCAACCTCGACAACTTCCTCGACGACGTCTTCGCCAAGCTCTTCCGCGTCTTCGATGACAGCTTCCTCAACTTCGTCACCAGCAGCGACCGGGATATCTTCGACTACTTCCTCGGGTACAGCTTCAGGTGCTACTTTTTTGACTTCTGCCCCACGGCCACGACGTGTTTTTAATAATGCATCAGGATCAAACGCAGTGCCACAACTTGGGCATACGGGCGGATTCTTTTTCATATCGTAATAACGGGTGCCACATGACGGGCATATACGTTTTAGTCCCCATTCCGCTTTAGCCACTCTTTTGTCTCCTTTGACTTACGATTCTGAGCTTATAATTTACTCACAGATACTCAATATCCAGGTGCCCTTAAGGCGCAGTCCTCTTACACGATTTGCCGCCCCTGTCAAACGTCGCGGCAAAGGGTTGAAGATCAGGCGCCAAAATATCAGCAAGACGCGCGGGCTGGGGGTAACCCCTAGCCCTTGGCCCCCGACCCCTGTTAGAAGAAACCATGACAAATCCGCTCCTCCCTCAGCCACTTATCTCCCGTTCCAGTGGCGTACTCAACGGCAACATTACGCCCCCCGGCGATAAAAGCATCTCCCACCGCGCCATCATGCTGGGTGGCATAGCCAAAGGCACAACAAGCATACGGGGGTTACTTGAGGGCGAGGATGTCTTGCGCACCATCGCCGCCCTGAAATCGCTGGGAGCGCTCATTAGAAAGGAAGGCAATGTTTGGCACATTGAAGGGGTGGGCGTTGGAAATCTTCGACAGCCCACCGAAACACTCGATATGGGCAATAGCGGTACAGCGGCACGTTTGCTGATCGGATTGCTGTCTACCTACCCGTTCTCCAGTACATTTATCGGTGATGCTTCGCTGAGCAAACGACCAATGGGTCGCATAACTATGCCCCTATCTGCCATGGGTGCTAAATTTAAAAGCGAACATAAAGACTGTCTGCCTTTGACCGTTATTGGCGCTCTAGAGCCCAAAGCCATCACGTATCAGTTGCCCGTAGCCTCGGCGCAAGTAAAATCCGCCATTCTTTTGGCGGGGCTTAATACGGAAGGCCTCACGTGCGTGATAGAAACAGCACCGACGCGCGATCACTCCGAACATATGCTGAAGCATTTTGGTGCAAATATTTCAGTTCAGCCCCATGGCGACAATGCAGAGATTATTTCTCTCGTCGGGAAATCTCATTTGCAGGGACAAGAAATTACCGTTCCAGCCGATCCAAGTTCTGCAGCTTTTCCCATCGTGGCCGCGTTGTTGCGTCCTGGCTCAAGCATAACCTTGCATAACATCGGTATGAACCCACGGCGCACTGGACTTATCCGCACACTCATCGAGATGGGTGCAAATATAACGCTGCACAATCAACACAACGAAGGCGGAGAACCTGTCGCTGATATTTCAGTTGCCGGCAGTGAGCTGAGAGGTGTCGTCGTCCCAGCTGATCGCGCTCCCAGCATGATCGATGAATATCCAATCCTTGCTATCGCCGCATCCTGTGCCCAAGGACCAACCAAAATGCTTGGACTTGGTGAACTGCGTGTCAAGGAAAGCGACCGCCTAAGCCTTGTTGCAACTGGCTTAAGGCGTTGTGGCGTAAATGTTGAAATCGAGGGCGACGATTTGATCGTTCATGGCATGGGGAAACCTCAAGGCGGTGCCACAATCGAAACTTCAATGGATCACCGCATTGCCATGAGTTTTCTCGTCCTTGGTTGCGTCACTCGCAAACCCATTCAGATCGATGATGGTAGCTTTATTGCTACGAGTTTCCCTAGCTTCATTGAAACAATGAATGGACTTGGGATGGTAATTGAAAACGCATAATCATAAATAAATCTACTCAATAAACATGCGCCCCCCCTGCAAGCCATAGGGCTGTGGGTTGATAAAAATCAACAATATGTGAACGCTTGCCTATTACCATTAGGAAGTTCGTGGCTTACCGGTTCAGCGCCTTGCGGTCTTAATTCACTTATAATTTCTCGAATCTTTCCGATACATGCTTCTACATTTTTTCCTAGATACCCAACGCTAACATCTGGACGACCCGAAGTCCTTATTTGCATGCCCTGCAGCAACGAAAAGCCTTTGCTGACAGAGTAAAAATGTCTCACGTCTTCCCTTAGATACGCGACTGAAAATAAATCCAGACCAGTCTCATGTGTGCCTACGAATGTTTTGTCGAGAAATACAGCTCTTAGTTTTGGCGCTTCACGTATTCTGCTTAGAGCAAAATCAAACTCAGATGCTAAAATGACCTCGATATTACCGCTCATTGCCACAGCACCAGCATTTGATTTCATAGAAAGATTAAAATCATCAGAGCTCAAAAGAGCCTCGAGGACTTTTGGCACATACTCGTCATCGGCGACGAGTATTGTAAATGCATGAGTGCGCGAACCTATCACGATCAATCTAACCAATATTATAAAAAATATTGAATATCTGCTGCGTCTTTATGTTTGCATCTATTATAGCTATACCAGAAGCTTACCGCTAATTACTTAGCCAATTTACTTTCTGGACGATTTTCCTAAAACAGGAAAATTGATAAATCAGGCTCTTGGCAATTGATTGGTTAACAATGACTAGCCAGCACGTATTCGAGTTCGTATAAAGCCCCATGACTGGTCCTGCCATTATCATCGCGATCGACGGCCCTTCCGCCAGTGGTAAGGGTACTATTGCACGCAAACTCGCAGCACATTTTGACTTTGCCTGGCTCGACACAGGTCTTCTTTATCGCGCTGTTGGATTAGCTGTAATCCGCTCAGGCTCTGATCCGGCCGATATCGATGCCGCAACAACGGCCGCACGCGCGCTTATTAACAGCGCCATGATTACGAAATCTTTCACCGAAGCCGAGCTACGCAGCGATATCGCCTCTGTGGCGGCCTCAAAGGTTGCTGCTGTCCCTGCCGTTCGCACAGCGTTATTGCAGTTCCAGAAAGACTTCTGCACCCACCCACCGGAGGGCAAAAAAGGTGCGGTTTTAGATGGCCGCGATATAGGCACAGTTATTGCCCCTCAAGCCCCTGTAAAGATTTATGTAACCGCCAGCACCAAAGCCCGCGCCGAGCGTCGGTTTAAGGAGTTGCAGCAAAAGGATGAACATGTTACTTACGCGGCCGTCCTTAAGGATATGGAAGAGCGCGATGCCCGTGATGTTTTAAGGGTTGCCGCTCCGGCAAAACCGGCCGAAGACGCCGTCATTCTCGATACATCGAATATGACAGTGGATAAAGCTTTTGCTGAAGCGCTCAAAATCACACGGCAAAAGTTGGGCTAGTTCTGTACTTCGAGGATCGCTGGCATGGTGCTGGCAACGGATGAGAAGACCAAGATCGTCGGGCCCTGCTTTCAGCCCACATCAGAGGTACTTGTTCGCAAACCGCAGAAGGCCAATAAAGGGCCGAAAGAGAAAGCAAGCAGAGCCTAGGGTTTTATTAAACCGCGCTCTGCATATTAGTCATGAAAGAGAAAAAACCAATGGCACGCAGTGCAACCCAAAAACGCGCCCCGTCTGAGCGCGCGCCTAAGTCTGCCTCTAAAGAACCAGCCAATATGCCACCCGCCTCACATTCCGGCGAAAGTTTTGCCGCGATGCTCGAAGAATCGTTTGGCGGAAAAGGCAGTCTTGAGGGAAGCGTCATCAAAGGTAGCGTTGTTGCTATTGAAAACGATTTTGTTCTCATTGATGTAGGTTTGAAATCCGAAGGCCGCATCGCTTTGCGTGAATTTTCTATTGGTGGCCAAGCGCCTGAATTAAAGGCCGGCGATGTTGTCGAAGTCTTCCTTGAGCGTATGGAAGATCGGAATGGCGAGGCCATGCTATCGCGCGAAAAAGCCAAGCGTGAAGAAAGCTGGACACTACTTGATAAGTCTTTCAAAGAAGGCAGCCGCGTTACCGGCATCATCTTTGGCCGCGTCAAAGGCGGGTTCACGGTTGATCTTAATGGTGCACAAGCCTTTCTACCGGGCAGCCAGGTAGACATTCGCCCCGTTCGCGACATCACACCCCTCATGGGAACGCCGCAGCCCTTCCAGATTTTGAAGATGGATCGTGCGCGTGGCAACATTGTTGTTTCCCGCCGCGCCGTTCTCGAGGAGAGCCGCGCCGAAGCCCGCACCGAGCTTGTCGCCAATCTCAAAGAAGGTCAGGTCTTGCAGGGTATAGTCAAAAATATCACCGATTATGGCGCCTTTGTTGACTTAGGCGGCGTCGATGGTTTGTTGCACGTGACCGACATCGCGTGGAAACGCATCAATCATCCCTCAGAAGTACTACAAATTGGGCAGCCGGTTACGATACAAGTCATACGCTTTAACGCCGAAACTCAGCGCATTAGCTTAGGTATGAAGCAACTTGAGGCGGATCCTTGGGAAGGCGTCGTCGCAAAATATCCGGCCGGTATGAAACTCAAAGGCCGTGTAACTAACATTACCGATTATGGAGCTTTTGTAGAACTTGAACCTGGCATTGAAGGTCTTGTTCATGTCTCCGAGATGTCGTGGACGAAAAAGAACGTCCATCCAGGCAAAATCGTTTCAACCAGCCAAGAAGTCGAAGTTGTTGTGCTTGATATCGATATGAATAAACGTCGCATCAGTCTTGGCATTAAGCAATGCACGGAAAATCCGTGGGCCAAATTCCGCGAGATCAACCAAATTGGCAGTACTTTATCTGGCGAGATCCGCAACATCACAGAATTCGGTCTCTTTATCGGCCTACCCGGCGATATCGATGGCATGGTTCATATGTCTGACATTGCTTGGGACAAATCGGGTGAAGAGGCCATAGCCGCTTACCAAAAAGGCCAAAACGTTACGGTTAAAGTGCTTGATATCGACAGTGAAAAGGAACGCATTAGTCTCGGCATCAAACAGCTAATGGCCGATCCATTTGAGAACATTGCTGTAGGATTTAAGAAAGGCGACGTCGTGACGTGTACGGTGAGCGCTATCACTGAAGGCGGCATCGAGGTCAATCTTGGCGACCAAGCGGGCGGCTTTGCTGGCTTCATTAAGCGCGCTGACCTTGCCCGCGAACGCTCCGAACAAAAACCAGACCGATTTGCCGTTGGTGAGAAAGTCGACGCCAAAATCACCAATATCGATAAAGGTGCCCGAAAGGTCACGCTTTCGATCAAGGCGCGCGAGGCCGATGAAGACAAACAAGCTATGGCGGAATATGGCTCCTCCGACTCAGGCGCCTCACTGGGTGACATCTTGGGTGCTGCCATCAAGAAAAAGAAGGACGAAGGCAAAGAATAGCGACGAAGTTGCCTGGAATAGAGCCTGGGATAGGGGGATCGCTTAAGAGGCAACACCCCCTAGCCTCTAGCCTTCAGTCCACAGCCCTCGATATTCACCCTTCTCAGCCGAGAAAATGCCTTGCCTCCCAAGGGCTTAAGTTTAGCTCAGCTTGACTTGCCGGTAGGTCTTTGGCAGTTTTGAAGGCGACTCGCCTTCCTGCATCCCTCCCAGGAAAGATCTCTGATGACGAAATCCGACCTCATCCTCCATCTGGCCGAAAAGTATCCGCATCTTCTGCAGCGCGATATTGAGCGCATCGTCAACACAGTCTTTGATGAAATATCGAATGCTCTGGCACGCAACAATCGCGTTGAGTTGCGAGGCTTTGGCGCCTTTTCTGTAAAACGGCGTGAAGCCCGGCAAGGCCGCAATCCTCGTACCGGACAGCAAGTTTCTGTCGCTGAAAAATACGTTCCTTTTTTCAAGACAGGCAAACAATTGCGCGACCGCCTCAATGGCATCGAAGGCACCTCTGACGACGACTAGTCGTGCCGCGAAGCTTTTGATTTAAATCCTAATTTTGTACGTCCCCCCCATAGATAAGGCGGTATGGCCTTTGCGTTGTGCGCATTCTTTTTGCCTTGCTGATAAAAGGGGCTTTTTGCCTCCACCGCCGGATTGCGCTAAAAACAAACGATGAAAGCTTTTTCCTGGCTCCTAACAATCATCCTTCTGCTACTGGCGTTGAGCTTCGCTTTGGCTAACCGTCAAAGCGCCACCGTTAGCTTGTGGCCTTTCGATATTGAACTTATGGCGCCACTTTATCTCATTAGTCTTGGCACACTTTTTACGGGATTACTTATCGGCGCTGCCTTCGGTTGGATCGGTACTTTATCACACCGATTTGAAGCGCGCCGTCTACGCAAAGACATTGCTGGCCTGCGTGACAAAATTGAGGAACTCCAGCACGCCGCCAGAAAACACGAGCATCACCCAATTCTATCGGCTAGCAACCGACCAAAATTAAAATGGCGCTTTTGGGAAAACAATCTGTGAACAATCCCATATTCTGTGCCATCGACACACCAAGCCTTACCAGGGCCAAAAATTTGGCTCAAGAATTGCGTGGTCATGTCTACGGTTTAAAACTTGGCCTTGAGTTCTTTATGGCCAATGGCGCTGGAGGATATCAGGAAATGGCTGCCTTAGGGCTACCCATTTTTCTCGATGTAAAACTACACGACATTCCCAATACCGTCACAGGCGCTCTTGGCTCGCTGCTAGCCCTGAAGCCCGCCTTTATGACCATCCACACCTCGGGAGGCCCGGCTATGATGCGCGCCGCCTCTGATGCCGCAAAAGCGGCTGGAAAAGACCGCCCCAAATTGCTTGGCGTTACAGTATTAACAAGCCTTGATGCTGCTGATCTTGCAGCCCTAGGACAGGCTGCCGATATTTCTCAGCAAGTCCTGCGTCTCGCCGTATTGGCCAAGCAGAACAGCCTTGATGGCGTCATCTGCTCACCCGCAGAAGTGAAAACACTGCGACAAACTTGTGGGAAGGATTTCATTCTCATGGTTCCCGGTATTCGCCCAACTTGGGCAGCCGCGAATGATCAAAAACGCGTCATGACCCCCAAAGAAGCCATGGCAGAGGGTGCTACTTATCTTGTTATCGGAAGGCCCATTACTGAGGCAGATAATCCAGCTGAAGTCGCCGAGCGTATAGCGGCAGAGCTAATTTAGTATAAAACGATTAAAAGAAGTGATGGTTCCAAACATGGTGGCGCATGATGCGCATTTGTACACCTCGTGCCAATATAATCCCGCTTGGTAACGTTTTCGAGGGCGCATTTTGATCACTCGGCTGGTGGGCCGTGATTTGGTTTGCCAACGATCCAACTGATTTTACTGGGTGCATTTTTCTAAGAATGCCGTTAACAAAATCTGCCAAGCGATCGGAAAGATCGCGCATAAATGGCCACCTAGGATCGCCTGAGGGCAGTCGCGATTTGCTCATGTCTAAAAGTTTTGCCTTGAATTCTGACAAACTGCTGGCCGTTATGTTCCTAGCAATCCAGTCATCATTCGCCAAATATGTCATAAAATTATTGAGTGCCGTGCGTGCTGGCGGCATAAAAGTGGACGGTGATCCTACGCCAACCTCTTTTTCCAGGAGGGCTAATAAATCATCACAACGCTGGCAGAAAGCATCATCGGTGGAAACTTTTTGCGCTGATTGTGCCTCGGGTACCACGGTACTTCTATAGGCTGAAAATTTTGCGGCTCTGGTTGATTCTCTTCTTCTCTCTCTCGAATACATGTTTATTAGGCTCAATATCCTAGCTGTTGAAATTATAATGTCCGGGTTATACTCAATCCTGCGGACAATGAAATAGTTTCATGGAATAGTTAATGGCTCTTGATGTCAAAATCTGCGGTATAATGGAACAAAAGGCCTTACGCGCTGCCATTGAGGGCGGCGCCCACTATGTTGGCTTTGTTTTCTGCCCCCCTTCTCGCCATGCCTTAAAGCCGGGTGAAGCACGGGGACTAGCCTTGCATGTTCCTACTCATGTCAAGCGCGTGGGTCTATTTGTCGACGCGACAAACGCTGAGATACAGGCGGTCGCCAAACATGTCCGGCTCGACATGTTGCAGTTGCATGGCAATGAAACACCAGAACGAGTCGCCGAAATTCGCGCACTAACCGGTCTTCCTGTTATGGTTGCGATCCGGATTGCGACGGTCGATCATCTGAAGTCTGTCCCGACCTACGAGGCCGTGGCCGATCAATTGCTATTCGATACCCGGATTGGTTCGGAGCCTTCCGGCGGAACCGGTAAGACATTCGATTGGTCATTACTCACAGGCCATACCTTTAAAAAGCCATGGCTGCTCGCGGGTGGGTTAAATGCCAGAAATCTAGCCGAAGCCGTACGAATAAGTGGCGCGCATGGTATCGATGTATCCTCAGGCGTTGAAGATCATACCGGTCATAAAAATCCCAAGAAAATTAAGGATTTTTTGCACCTCGCATCGCAGCTTTAATCCTGCCGGCGGGCGCGCTATGGTCCCTCCATGCAAAACAACGCCCGAAAGCAAAACTCTTTCCGGTCCGGTCCTGATGAGGCTGGGCACTTTGGCATATATGGCGGAAGGTTTGTCGCCGAAACATTGATGCCTTTGGTGTTGGCTGTTGAAAAAGCCTACAACGAGGCTAAGGCCGATCCTAAATTTCAGGAAGAGCTAGATTATTACCTCAAACACTATGTCGGACGGCCATCACCACTTTTTTATGCTCAGCGTTTAACCGAAAAACTTGGTGGCGCTAAGATATATTTCAAGCGCGACGAGCTCAACCACACCGGCGCCCACAAAATCAACCATTGTATGGGCCAGATATTGTTGGCCAAGCGTATGGGCAAAACCCGCATCATCGCTGAAACAGGCGCCGGGCAGCATGGCGTAGCCACAGCAACAGTTGCTGCACTCTTTAACCTACCCTGCGTTGTCTATATGGGCGAAGTTGATATAGAACGGCAAAAACCCAACGTCTTCCGGATGAAATTGCTTGGCGCCGAAGTTCGTCCGGTAACCTCGGGCTCGCGCTCACTTAAAGATGCGATGAACGGCGCTCTGCGCGATTGGGTCGGCAATGTCGAAGATACATTTTATATCATTGGCACTGTCGGTGGCCCGCATCCCTATCCCGCGATGGTACGCGACTTTCAATCCATTATAGGCCGCGAAGTTAGGCAGCAGATCCTTGAAGCCGAAAAGCGTTTGCCAGATTCGCTTGTTGCTTGTGTCGGCGGCGGCTCAAATGCCATGGGCTTATTCTATGATTTCCTTGATGAGCCTAATATCACGATGCACGCCGTAGAGGCCGCGGGTCATGGCATTGATACCGGTCTTCACGCAGCTGCACTTACGGGCGGAACGGCCGGCATTTTACACGGTATGCGGAGTTATTTTTTGCAGGATGATGATGGACAAATCCAAGAAGCGCATTCAATTTCTGCGGGTTTGGATTATCCTGGCGTCGGCCCAGAGCATGCCTGGCTGAAAGAAACGAAACGCGTGAATTATGTATCTGCCACCGACGAGGAAGCCCTAGCGGCATTCCAATCGTGTAGTAAATTGGAAGGTATTATTCCCGCTCTAGAGCCGTCACATGCTTTAGCTTTCGTGATGAAGATTGCACCCTCATTGCCGAAAACACATTTAATGGTGGTCAACATCTGCGGCCGCGGCGATAAAGATATCTTCACTGTCGCCGAAAAATTAGGGGTAAAACTTTGAAAAGCGCACTGGCTTCACAATCCAATGCGACTGCAGACTCAGGCCGCATTGCAGCACGTTTCGCTAGCCTAAAAGCAAGACAACAGAGTGGGCTTGTTACCTTTATTACGGCTGGCGACCCCGATCTAGAGATTTGTACCAAGCTGCTTGCTGGATTGCCAAAGGCGGGAGCCGATATCATTGAGCTTGGTATGCCGTTCAGCGATCCAATGGCAGATGGGCCATCAATTCAGAGCGCCAATCTTCGCGCTTTTAAAGCAGGTGTTAAACTAAGTAAGGTTCTCGATCTGGTTCGTGGATTTCGTGAGAGAGATAAAGACACCCCTTTAGTGCTTATGGGTTATTACAATCCGGTTTACGTTTATGGCGTCGAAAAATTTGTTAGGGACGCTAAGGGCGTGGGCGTCGATGGCATTATCATTGTCGACACTCCCCCTGAAGAAGATGCCGAGATTTGCCAACCTTCACTCAATCAGGGGTTAAATTTTATTCGCCTCATTACACCAACGACGGATGCCAAACGACTTCCCGCCGTGCTGCATAATGCCAGCGGCTTCCTTTATTATGTATCAATTACCGGCACCACCGGTAGTAAGAGTGCTGGCGCTGAGCCAGTTCGAGCGGCGTTGGCAGAATTACGCCGACATACTTCATTACCAATTGCCGTAGGCTTCGGCATCACAACACCAGATCAGGCCAAGACCATGGCTCAGACATCAGATGCCGTTGTTGTTGGCAGTGCTATAGTTAATCGCATTGCCTCTAATCTTGACGGGCAAGGTCATGCAAAAGTTGGACTCGTCGAAGATGTGTTGGGTTTTGTTGAAAGCTTGGCAAAGGCAGCCCATAACCGTTAGGATATTTTTATGAACTGGCTAACCAATTTCGTTCGTCCGAAATTCCGTGCACTCGTCGGACCCAAGAAAGAAATCCCTGACAACCTTTGGGAAAAGTGCCCTGGTTGTAGCGCCATGCTGTTTAAGCGCGAACTGGAGGAAAATCTTAATGTTTGCCGCCATTGTGGTTTTCACCTCAAAATGGATGCCAAGAAGCGCCTTGAAGTGCTCTATGACGATGGTCGTTACCAATTAATCGAGATACCCAAAGTACTGACGGATCCGTTAAAATTTCGTGACCAAAAGCGTTATGCCGACCGCCTTAAAGACGCCCAACACAAAACCGGCCAACAAGACGCCATCATTGTAGCTGAAGGCCAAATGGGCGGCATTAAAACTGTCATAGCCGTGTTCGATTTTAGTTTCATGGGCGGCTCGATGGGCATGGCCGTTGGCGAAGGCATTGTTGTTGCTGCCAAGCGCGCCATCGCTATACATGCTCCCCTCGTCGTATTCCCGGCTTCCGGCGGCGCCCGCATGCAGGAAGGCGCCTTGTCGCTCATGCAGATGCCGCGCACCATTATTGCGGCCACCGAAGTGAAGCAGGCCGGATTACCTTACATCGTCGTGTTGACCGACCCGACAACTGGCGGTGTCACGGCGTCTTTTGCCATGGTTGGCGATATACATATTGCTGAGAAGGGCGCCCAAATTGGCTTTGCAGGAGCGCGCGTAATCGAAAGCACAATCCGTGAAACTTTGCCACCGGGATTTCAACGTTCAGAATACCTGCTTGAACATGGCATGGTTGATATTGTCGTCGAGCGTAAGGATCTACAGACTACTCTCATAAGGATTTTGCGGTTGCTGGGTAAAGGTTCAATCAATAAGAAAGCGCCTCTACTTACGGGCCCTGTACCGCACGGTGCACGCGGATTGAGGCGGATTTGATATCCGTAGTCTTGTGATAAAAGAAACTTCTGCCACCATTCTTGAACGTTTTCGCCGTGATCACGGCAGAGATATAAATCTCACCATCAGACAGTCTTATCTCGATCTACTCGCGGCCCTCGATCATCCGCACAATAAGCTACCGCCGGTATTTCATGTTGCTGGGACAAATGGTAAGGGTTCAACTTGTGCTTTTTTGCGCTCCATACTCGAAGCCGCGGGCTACAAGGTTCACGTTTATACGTCGCCTCATTTGGTCAGATTTCATGAGCGCATACGCATCGCTGGAAAATTAATTGAGGAAGAAGAGCTCGTCGAAACATTAAGTCTCTGTGAAAAACTTAGTAGGCCTGGAGAAATATCTTATTTCGAAGCCGCAACCGCTGCGGCCTTCGTCGCCTTCGCACGCAACCACGCTGATTTTACCATTCTCGAAACGGGCTTAGGCGGCAGACTAGATGCAACCAACGTTGTCGCAAAACCACTAGCAACTGTTATTACAAGATTATCATTTGACCATCGCGAATATCTTGGCAACACGATTGCACAAATTGCCCGTGAGAAGGCTGGCATAATGCGCCCTGCCGTACCGTGCTTTACTGCACCTCAACCCGATCAAGAGGCGCTCTCGGTTTTACAGCAAGAGGCTGAGAAGCACATGGCCCCTCTTTTTATCGGTAACAAGGATTGGCGAATAAATTCTATCGATCATGGATTCCGCTTCGTCGATAGAGACCGGACCTATGAATTACCAGCACCCATTCTTCCTGGTGAGCACCAATTTCTCAATGCCGGTTTGGCCATCGCAGCTCTTCAAGCCGCACCTATCAAACTGACTTCATCGGTCATTACTGAAGGCCTGCAAAAAGTTGACTGGCCTGCGCGATTACAGCAATTGCGGCAAGGAGTTCTAGCGAAGACCTTGCCCAATCTTTGGGAATTATGGCTTGATGGCGGACACAACGATTCTGCAGGAGAAGTACTTGCGGCCCAAGCTAGAGCCTGGGCTGTGCAAGATGCAAAACCGCTTAGCCTCATTCTTGGGATGTTAACGACTAAAAAACCCGACGAATTCCTGCGACCGCTTTTACCTTATCTCGATACAGTGCAAACAGTTGCTATCCCTGACGAGACTTTAAGTTTTTCTGCTGAAGTTTTAGCAACACAGACAACGAAGCTGGGCATCAAAGACACAAGGTCATCCATCGGTGTGGCCGCAGCCTTATCGGAACTTTACAAGCAGTCTAATCAACCGAGACGCATACTCATTGCCGGCTCGCTATATTTGGCTGGGCACGTTTTAAGGTTGAATGGCGCTTAATGTAATTTTATCAGAGTCGTTTCTGGAATTTTGGAAATAAAAAACCGCCGCGATGACGTCTCAAGCGCGGCGGTTCTATGTCTTTGAGATTAATAAGCTTGCTACTACTGCGCCGGTGATGAACTTGGGGCGCTTGTTGTAGCAGGAGCTGACGAAGAAGATGACTTCGTTGATTTCTTCTTCGTCTTTTTCTTAGTCGTCTTCTTGTGATGCTTGGCGGTCGATGTCGACGTACCAGCGCTGCTGCCGGCTGCCGAAGTGGGGGCAGAGGCTGAGCCGCTGTCCATGCTTTGCGCCAAGACAGGGCCGGCCACGAGGGCAGCTACCACAGCTGTCGCAACCATCAGTTTAAGTGAACGCATCTTAAGATCCTTTCCATGGAGTTTCAAATCCGGCCCGGGTGGACCGTTAGTGTCAGGAAACCAAAAAAGCATGGCCAAAGCGAGGCGTCAATGCAGATTCATCATGGTATCTCAACCTTCTTGTCGCCATAATCCTAAATGCCACAGTTAGCCGGCCAAATCATGGTTCCCGCTGTAACCCGGCCTTCGGACTGGATTTATGGCCCCTTGTTTTGCAGCTTTTACTCGTTATAAACCTTAATGTGACAATATCCGTCCTCTGCCGACCCCCCAAAGGAGAACATAATGGCGTCAATTCTTCGTTTAGCATTTCTGGCCCTATGCCTAGGGCTTATTGGTTTTTTGGGTCTGCCCAATGCAGGGCTAGCGCAAGGCGACGCGACAAATAATTCTCAGCCCTCTGCCCAAGCTTTGGGAACACCAGCCGGGAAACTTATCCAAAACCTTGGCGACAAAGCCATTTCTGTTATTGCCAATAGCAGTCTAAGCGAAGACCAACGTGAATCTAAATTTCGTGAGTTATTACGCAACTCGTTTGATCTTATGACCATAGGCCGATTTGTCATTGGACGCAGCTGGAATGCCGCTACACCCGAACAGCAGAAAGATTACATGCATCTTTTTGAAGAATTGGTTGTCAAGACCTACGCTAGTCGCCTGACAATCTATACAGGTGAAGGTTTTCGTGTCACCAGCGAGCGGCCAGAAGGCGATAAAGATTTTATTGTCAACAGCCAAATAACGCATCCCGACGGCTCGGAGCCGACTGAAATCGATTGGCGTGTGCGTCAGAAGAGCGACAAGCTTGGCATCATCGATGTTATGGTTGAGGGCGTGAGCTTGAGTGTCACCCAACGCCAAGAGTATGCCGCCGTCATTCAGCGTAACGGCGGAGACATTGGTCCGCTTCTCGATCTAATGCGGCAACGTTTACAAGAGCCCTCTCCACCAACACCGAACTGATCGCGCTAAATATCAGCAAACATCACATTACGCGATTTTAGTTCTAAGCTGCTCAGCAACATTGTAGTTGGAGCCAATCGCCTTCCCATTTATGCTGACAACTGAACGGATACCGAGACTATTCGTCAAAAACACTTCATCCATTTCGTACAAATCTTCAAACCTAATCGATTGTTCTATACCATGGGTAGCTGCCAATACTGCCGCGCGCATTACACCGGGTAGAGCGCCATCGGTAATTGGTGGTGTCTGGAGGCGGCCGTTTTTGACTGCGAAAAGATTGGCCACACTGGCTTCAGCAACAAATTCACTTGTATTCAAGAGTATGGCTTCATCGCCGCCGCGATCCAAGGCCTCCTGCCGGGCTAGAATGCTATCAAGATAATTGATTGATTTAACCCGCGATAAAGGAGAGTACTCATTGCGCCTCGTCGTCTGTGCGACAATGCACCGTACCAGCGGCCGCGGTTGTGGCCATGAAGTTGTTGTAATCAATAATGTTGGGGTATTTTGATTATCCGACACAAGACCGCGTTTAACAAACGCACCTCGCGTAAGGGTAAGACGCAAGACGGTATCTTCAGCTTTATTAGCCTTCACAACAGAATACAGAACTTGCGATAAATTGGCCGTTGGCCACGACAAGCGCAACGTTTCGCAACCAAGTTTCAGTCTCGTTAAGTGGGCTTCAAGGCGCAATATTATTCCTTCACGCACGGCCATTGTCTCAAACAAACCATCGCCGAGCAAAAACGCACGATCATTCGGATCTATGTTCGCCTTATCAGAATTCAACAAAGCGCCATTAAGCCATACAACCCTATTTTCCGTCATGTTCTCTTCCCACTTACGGCACACAGCAAAGGATCAAGTTTTGTCATGCTCTCTTCATATTCCGCCTCGGGTTGAGAGTCGGCAACAATACCACCACCAGCTTGGGCTATAACTGTGTCGCCGGTAATCGTCAAAGTGCGTATGACCATACTCATATCCATAGCGCCGTCGAAGCCAATCCAACCAAGACAGCCGCAATAAACATTGCGTGGAGCTTCTTCTAGTTCATGAATAATCTCCATGGCCCTAATTTTTGGCGCGCCAGTAACTGAGCCGCCAGGAAATACAGCGCGCAATAGATCCAACGGCCCCAAACTTGAACGTAATTTCCCTGTGACGACCGAAACGAGGTGATGTACGGAGGCAAAGGTTTCAAGCTCACATAAGCGCGGAACCTCAACGCTACCCAAGGCACAGACCCGACTGATGTCATTACGCAACAGATCCACAATCATAAGATTTTCAGCCCTATCCTTAACGCTGTTTCGCAGCTCGTCCGCCAAAGAAGCGTCATTTGAGGGGTTAGCACTCCGAGGTCGCGTACCCTTAATGGGATGCGCCTCGACATCACCCCTGTTCGTCAGACTGATAAATCGCTCAGGCGAAGCGCTCGCAATAGATATATTTTTGACGACTGAATGCCCGCCCTCAGTATGCGCTCCAGCAGCGTAGTGCAAAAAAGCTGCAAAAGGTGAAGGGCTAAGCGCACGTAACCGACGGTAGAGGGTGAAATCATTGATCCCCATTGGGCGCTGCGCTTGCCATCTTTGGGTGAAATTCGCCTGATAAATGTCACCAGCAAAAATATATTCAATAATCTGAGTGATGCGCCGCTTTACTTCTACGTCGCCGCGTACAGCTTGCCATGAACTACCTTTGTTCCACTCGAGTTCAGCTAATTTGGTTGATACTTGTGCTAAGTTCTGCGCTAAAGCCTCACTTCTGGTTTCAGCGCGATGCGCGCGTGCGGCCGTCGTCGTCTCTGGCCGACCAGTGCTCAAGACCCACGCTTGTTTTTTGTCATGGTCAAAAGCTGCGATACAATCATAAAATCCGATCACCATGCGTGGTAGGTCGAATGCATCTTTATTAGGCGGTGGCAAGCACTCTAACAGTCCAGCCAGTTCATAGCCAAAATATCCAACAGCGCCGCCGCAAAACGGCACCGGCCCTGCGTCAGCCTCGCTTTCAATCTCGCCAAGTTCTTGTTCGATTGCCTTAAACGCATCGCAGGCTGCCTTCTGACCATCGATCATGACACCTCCAATCGTGGCGGTAATGACTCGATATGGATCGACAGCGATATAACTAATACCCTTGCGTGCCCCCTGCGCCGCAGCACTATCAAGTAAGACGGATAAGCCAGAAGGCGATGTGCTATTTAAACCAGAAAATGCGGCAACTGGATCACAATATGGAATGGCACGGATTAACATAGAGATTGAGCTTCCAGTGTATGGATGTCAGTGATTAAAGAAATGTAATATGGAAATACTTACCATTAATTTGTGGGTTTGGGCATCCAGCATATATTCGCATTCTGAGAATTACTTATACTTTAATTGTTGACGCCATTGACAATAAAAGGGCATAAGAACACTCAATCTTTAGCTAATCTGATCTACTAAATTAAGAATTAAACTGGTAGGACAATTAGATATATAGATTAAATCAGAAAACCAGGGCTCGTAAAATCTATGGCTGAAAATTCTTCTTCCGAGCGTCTTTTGACACTTACCGCTCAAATTGTGGCGTCACATGTCGGCCATAACAATGTTGCCGCGAGTGATGTACCCAATCTCGTTTCAATCGTTTATCAGAGTTTAGCGCGTTTAGGACAGGGCGGAACGACCACGGAAACCCGACCCGAGCCCGCTGTGTCGGTACGCAAATCTGTTACGCCAGACTTCATAGTTTGTCTTGAAGACGGTAAGAAACTCAAGATGCTGAAGCGTCACCTCAAGACCTCTTATAATCTAACGCCAGAACAATACCGTGAACGTTGGGGCCTTGGTGCCGATTATCCCATGGTGGCACCCAATTATGCCAAGCAACGCAGTAAGCTCGCCAAGCAAATAGGTCTGGGCACCGCTTCACGCCGCACGCCTAAACAAAAAGCAGCTTAGACCAAACCTAGAAGTGGGAGTCCAAAGAGCTGGATCGCTAGCACGCATTGCTAGACAGACAGATTTTCAGTTATACTAGCTGACCCTAAGCCTCCAACCGCTGTTGCTTGTCATGGCCGAAGATAAAAAAGAAGCGCCTGCCAAGGCCGCCGAAAAGCCCGAAAAATCTTCAAAGGGCGGCAAGCTTGGCTTTGTTGTTGCCATGGTCCTGTTTGGGGCTGTCGTTCCCTTTATTTATCCAACGCTTTTATTGCTCGTGGGCATGATCCCAACGCTGATAGCCATATCTACCGATAATGATCGGCAGTGGTCATCGGCCGCCACTGTCGGTTTATTGAACTTTGCTGGGGTGGCACCATTTATCATCCAGCTATGGCAAGAGGGTCAAACACTTGATAATGCGGTAGGAATTTTGCTGGAGCCCATGAACTGGCTCATCATGCTCGGCGCTGCGGGTCTGGGCAAGCTACTGTTGTTTACTATACCGATTATGGTCGCTTCATTTACGCTAACGCGCGCCGAACAGCGATTGAAATTGCTAAAAGCCAATCTTGAGGTGCTTAAGGACGGCTGGGGCCCCGAAGTCGCCACCAACAAACCAATCGACAGAATTAACCGTTAAATTAATTATCTCAGCAAGTAATTTGCTTCTTGACGCTTGCAACTTGGAAATTACATGCTGACCAATATGATAATGTACCGTCAGTATTTTAAAAGGAGTCTTACCAATGCATTCATTTTCTCGTTCATACCATAAAACCCGTGTGCAGGTCCTCACGCAAACAGCCAGTTCAATCCTTATCCGCTCTTTTGCTGCACTGATTGCTTTGCTACTTTTGCTTCATGCCCTTGCGCAGTAGACAGCGATAGCAGCCCTTCTTTTTCGGCCGCCAACTTCATATTTTTCTGGAGTTTTTCGAAGGCCCGCACCTCGATCTGACGCACACGCTCGCGGCTGATCCCAAAACGCTGGGATAAGTCTTCAAGCGTCGCGGGTTCATCTTCTAGCCTTCTTGCTTCAATAATCTCGCGTTCACGGCCATTAAGTCCAGCCATCGCTTGGTTTAATAGTCTTTGACGACGCTTCATTTCCTCGTTGGCACCAAAGCGTGTTTCCTGACTGTCATTTTCATCAACCAGCCAATCTTGCCATTCGCTGTCACCTTCGCCATCGGCGCGTACCGGCGCATTAAGTGACTGGTCAGAACCCGAAAGACGACGGTTCATAGTGATAACTTCGTCCTCGGCCACATCTAAGCGTTTAGCTATCTGTTGCACCTGCTCGGGTGATAGATCGCCTTCATCGATGGCTTTCATCTCGCCCTTAATGCGCCGCAGGTTGAAAAAAAGCTTTTTCTGCGCCGCTGTCGTACCAATTTTGACAAGCGACCATGAATGCAAAACGTACTCTTGAATGGCTGCGCGTATCCACCACATGGCATAGGTAGCTAAGCGAAAACCACGGTCAGGATCAAAGCGTTTGACGGCCTGCATCATACCAACATTGCCCTCGGCGATGAGATCAGCCAATGGCAAACCATAGCCGCGATAACCCATGGCAATTTTGGCAACCAGGCGCAAATGACTGGTTACCAGTTTATGGGCTGCGTCCAAATCACCTTGGCCACGCCAAGCCTTAGCTAACATGAATTCTTCATTGGGCTCCAAAATAGGGAATTTGCGAATCTCGCGCAAATAGAGAGCGAGGTTGCCTTCGCCTTTTAGGGCCGGAAGATTACTAATGGGTGCACTCATGACGTCATCCTATCAGTTTATATGACGCTACAAAAAGGCAACATTGTGCCGCGTCTTGAAGCACTTTAACCAATTGAAATATAACGTATTTACGAGTTCATTTTACGCAGTTTTTTTAACAGCTTTTCCACATCTTTGGGCAGTTCAGATGCAAACCGCATGGTTTTGCCCGACGTGGGATGGATAAATTCCAGTTTCACCGCATGTAGCGCCTGGCGCGGAAAAGTTTGTAGCTCAGTGATCATTTTATCAGATTGGCTGTTCTTTTTTTTCCCGTAAGCTGGGTCACCGACAAGAGGATGTTTCATATGTGCAAAGTGCACGCGGATCTGATGCGTTCTGCCAGTGGCTAACTTACATTCCATGAGCGTGACGTTCTTAAAATCCTCAAGAACACGGTAATGTGTCAGCGCTGGCTTACCTCGACCGGTAACTGCCATTTTCTTGCGGTCCCGCGGATGTCGGCCGATGGGTGCATCAATTGAACTTTTCAAAACCTTGGGCGAACCCCACACTATTGCCTGATAAGTGCGGTTGAGGCTGCGATCAGAAAATTGAGCCGTCAACGCCTGATGAGCCTTATCGTTCTTGGCGACAACCATAAGGCCGCTTGTGTCCTTATCGAGGCGATGAACAATACCAGGGCGCATAACACCACCAATACCGCTCAAACTATCTTTGCAATGCGCTAAGAGGGCGTTAACCAGTGTCTTGTCACGATTGCCGGGGGCCGGATGCACAACCATGCCGGCAGGTTTGTCGATGACTAACAAATCTTTGTCCTCGTAAATAATTTTAAGCGGAATAATTTGTGCTTGTGGTGTCGCAACTTCAGGGGGCGGAATTTGCAACTTGTAAACCTCACCCGACTTTACCTTGCGGTTGACGTCGTAAACTGGTTTCCCAGCAAAAGAAACCATGCCTTCGGCAATCAGGCCCTGCACGCGCACGCGTGACAAAACCAAAACCTCTTGTGCTATAAGCTGAGTTAAAGCCTTGTCCAGCCTCTGTCGTTCCATCTCGGGAATAATTTTGATGAGACAAATATGATCTTTATCCATTGTTTCCGATCTGGCCCCTAGGAAGACCTGCTTATCCTTACTTAATGGCCGGTCATTTGATGTTTCTACAGCCGCGAAGGCTATAAATTGCATCTTGCCCTAGCAGGAGCAAAATGATTAGTTATAGGCATATAAACTCTTAGCCCAACAGAGGTCCCCCATGCGTCGCATTTTCCTAACGCTCGCCTTAACACTTCTGGTGGTTGCATCGCTTACGGTAGCGGTAAAGGCAGGAAATACAAATTTTGGCAGTGCGACTTGTTCTCGGGTAGCCTGTCCGGATCCTAGCGCAAACTCATCACCTCCTGATTACGGAAGTATAGCTGCTGCGTGTGCATCAAGATACTTTGGCGCCGTGAATGATGCTACAAAGTTATTCAGTGGAAATCAGCTTGATGGCAGTAATTGTTTAACCTCTGCCTCGGGCTCCGGTATGCAAGTGCAGTGCTGCGTCACAAAGCTGCAAGATGAGACCTGCGCCATGCATTGCGACCAGAACCAATCCAGATAATGAGACGCCGGCACGTTACTCTTGAGATCTCTATATACTGAGAGCTACTCGCCTGCAGGACGCGCTTCTATCTCCTGCTCCATCTTCTTTTGGCGCACAGCCTGTGCTGAGATCTCCTGACGTAGTTCGTCATTCTCTTTCTTGAGTTCCTGCACGGCGCCAATCAGAGGTCCGATCAGGCCATTATAATTTACGCCCAACGAATCTTTGACGCCGTTAATGTCGCCCATCTTGACGACAAGCTGCGGATAGACTTTTTGAACATCTTGAGCAATGACGCCAAGACTTGCCTGACCCGTTGTATTGAGAACATAGGAAACTGGCCTTAATTTCATCAAATCATCGAGCGCATTGTTAATCGGATGAATGTTTGATTTAAGGCGAACATCCGAAGAACATGTTGGGCCGACGCAAGGCGAATAAACGAACGTCGTTGCATAAAGAGAATCGACTCTCACCTGGCCAGAAAAGGTCGCATCACCATCAACCTGTAAACCCGCAACACAGTTGGTGGGGTCATAGACCAAGTGGGCATTATCGGCGGCCGTTTCATCAACGGTACATCCTGTGCTCACGTTGATAAATGGGTTAAAGGCATAGCCGGGGGCTTTATTCAGATAGTTCCCTGTAAAAGAACCTGTGCCGCCTATCGGACCAGAAAATCCTGCCGAGCCGACAGGTGGTGTACATGAACCGTTCAAGGGATCTCCCGGCGTACCATCCACCACTCCGCACACAAAGCTCGTCGCAAAGTTTATGGCAAAATTGGGGGTCTGTTCTTGGGCTGCTATCGAGCCGCCTTGAATATACATGTTACCGCCAGTTGCGTAGTCTTTCTGGCTATTACTGTTACCTAACCAAAAATTATTACTGCCGGGATTATCGGGAAAAGTGTGATCTACGCCAGTGTTGGTTCCTGTTCCAAGAAACAAATCCGTTTGCATGGTGTTGTGAATTGGCGGAGGCGTAGCAACTGTTTCTCCTGGCATTAGCACGCGCGCCAACCAGTAATCTTGCGAATTTTGATTGGGGCTAACAAAGGTGCGTGTTGAAACGGTACCTGAAGCGGAAGTGGGAAAACTATATCCCGCAGGACTTGCTGTCGTAACATCGGCAACCATCCAAGCACCATAAGCACCGCAAGCCGCTTTGGTCGCGACGGCACCACAAACAAGATTGGTGTATATGAAGCCACCATCTCCACCGATTAAAGCAGAGATTCTGCCGCCGGATGTGTCTGGAATGGTGCTGCCGCCGGACGTGATAATCATGAAGGAATATGTAACTGGCGCCGTACCAGCGGGTGTAACTGAGTCGCGCCACACCCGAACATTATAGGCTTGTCCATAGGCGTTGGTAGTAGGCGTTGCGGATGCCGCTCCCGTGAAGCCTGTTGGTAAGAAATAACATAGGCCCGCATCACCAGCTGCCGTAAGATCGGCAACACACGACGCCGCAGTCTCAGGATATGTTGTTGGCAGTGGCAAGGCGAAAGAAGCGCCAACAGGACATACTCCACCACCGCCCGGACAGCCAGGATTTGCTGTCATGAAGCCCGTGCCGCCTGGGGTCGTGGCAAGATAACCTTTGATCGCGGAGATAAGTTGTAATTGCTGATTGGCAGCCGCTTCATCACGTACTTGTGTATTAGCTCCTGACATCAAGCGCCACAAGCCAACAAAAAGCAGTCCTGCAATGGCGAGCACAATGGCAAGCTCTATGAGTGTAAACCCTCTATCTGACCGGTTTGCGAGCTTTGACATCATCTACCTCTTTGCTAGGCGTTCATAAGTACATATACAACATTACCAGCCTATTTAAAAATGGCTATGGTGGCTTAATTTCCGATATTACAGCTATAGAGTTATTGGGAATTACAGGAGCGGCTGGGCTAGTGCCAGGGGGTAAAGGAAATTCAAATCCTCCTCCTGATGTCGTGTTAGCCCCCACAGTAATCAAACATTGCGGCACCCCCGTTTTCACACACGTGCTACTAACCGCACCATAGGAAAAAGCCGAAATACCTAAAAGACCCAGTTGCTTCAGAAGGTCCCCTCCACTCACACCCACAGCCGGCGATAAAATTGGACTGGTTAGATTTGCCGGCACGGCCGCATACGTGACCGTATAGAACTGATGATTGAGCGCAGGGATCTGAAAGAAGATCGAGTTCCACTGATAGCCCGGGTTACCAACGCTGGGCCCAGCCAGATATCCCGGGGGTAAATATGATGCCGTGGTGTCCGCTGCTGTATTGCCTGTAGTCATTTGCGGTGCGCAAGCCGTCGCGGGTGTCGTCAATGAAAGCGTCATTGAGCAGTCATTTTGCGGCGTTACGAGGATTTGTCCCGCATAGGCCGCGACGTTGGCTGACGCTAAACCCACAGCACCGTCGTGCCAGTCCATCATAAGCTGCGCCGCTGCTGTTTGGCTGGAGAACATCTGTGCTGACTGTACAGCAAAAACCTGGGCATAGACCCCTAATAGCGAAATAACCAAAAAGACAAATACCAAAAGGTACATTCTGCCACCGCCCCTGAAATTTTCGAGCCCACCAGAGTATATACTAACAAAATGCGTATAAAAGCTTATTAACAGTCATTAAAAATTGAGTTAATTATTTGGAATACAGGGGAAAAAAGCCCCCCCAGACCGTCAAATTACCCCTATCCAAAGAAGCTTCATTGGCACTCTCAATGTAGCCGAAAAATAAGGGCAAGCGTGGACCATGACGCTTGACCACAGGCGGCATCAATTATTGTCGGGCTAATATCAATCGAATCGGGCGCGGCATAGAACTGCCGCCAGGCGCCCCCCTCTTCACGGGCTTCCATCTGCGTTAGGGCTAAATCCTTGGCATCTTTTCCAAAAAAAAGAGCTAATCGACGACAATCACGCGTTGGAACATGTGTTTCTAATCGCATCAGAAACCCCGGGATTGCCGTAGCCGTGACGGCCCCCTGCCAAGCATTGATAAAGCCGCCCTGCGGGCCATCTTTTGGGGGAGGAACTTTGCCAGTCTGAACCAAACGATTGAGAAGGTCTTCGTTTAACGTGGCGCCAAAATTTTGATCCTTGCTAGCATAGTCATGAGCGATAGCGATGAGCGCCAAGATCTGATCAGTAGCCTGGGCAAATCTTATATTTTCGTAGGCCGCAGCAATCGCCAGCCAGGAGGCAACGGCGATGACCCCAATAATTGGTATGATTATAAAAAATACAGTAAGGCTAAAACCATGGGGGGCGTTAGCATCTTTGGAAAAAACGAGCAGCATGACTTTGTAATTCTAAACCAAGCCAATGAAAAAAGGCAGGAGGTAAAAACCTCCTGCCCAATCTCAACTAACTCAGTTATTTCGTCAAAGTGTTAACGTAACCGGTATGTAAAGGCAATCGAGTTACCTGCCGGTGTCGTTGTTGGGCAGAAACCATCAATGGTTGCCGCACTCGGAAGATCTACCAAGACGCCTGCGATATTCACTTTATTCGCAGTCGAACTTACGCCCGTCATCGTGTTGTCAGCATTATTCGAAATCGCTGTTAACATGTCGACGCAAGGCTGCTGTGGAATTGACGGAAAGGTAATAACGAAACCATCACCCTTCGTCGCCAAAACAATCTGACTGAAGTCAACAGTAGCAACACCACCCCAAGGATCATACGGAACGCCGCCTGAAATCATATCGGCGGGGAATATGCCTGCGGTAACTAGTGGACCATCGTTTGCTGAAGTAATTGACGTATCCAAGATCGGCTGTGAGGCATACATCGCCCTAACAGCTTGTGATATTTGGATGAGCTCTTGCTGAGCTTTCGATACGCGAAGATTGTTATACACGGCTGACGCTGCTGCCCAAATGGCTCCAAGTATCAGACCAATGATGCCCAAAACAATCGCGACTTCGGTTAAGGTAAAACCGCGGCGCTTGCCACGGCCTAAACGTACTTGCTTTAACATAAGACTTCTCCCTCCAAGGTTTCGGATCGTATGGGACGATTTTAGTGGATTTTTGTTAAGGTGTTGTAAACAGAATCGTATTGTATTTTAGGCTAATTCAAATCGAAATGTTTAGCAAGTGCCGTCAAAGTAGCCCAACTTCATGAAGGGGGCGGCCTTAAAAGATAGATAAAGTCTATTGTAGAACCGGGTGGATAGGCAGCCTCGTTACAGAGGGTGTCGGCATCTTTTGCTGATACAGGCGAAACACCATCGCCTAAACCCAAGATACTCACTGAGTTAATCATGACGTCCACTAATCCCGGCGGGGAGTTGGATGACGTATTGTTAGACACGACACCAACACAGCTAGCGAACGAAAGTCCTCGTACTTCAACATCAAAATAGATAGTTGTGCCGGCTACACAGCCGCCAACACCGACGCCCGTTACGTTCCAAGCGCAAACGCCAAAGCTACCATTGGCAAACCCGCCTGGCGCAGAACCGTCGGACCAACCCCAAGGTGTATCGACAAGTGTTGGCTTGACTGTTGGGTCGCGAACCATATTGCGAGGTATAGTAGCAATCTGAGCAAGATTTGTTGTCACTGAGAAAAAATCAGCTGTGACACCAGTTATTCCGGCCTGCCCCAGATATAACGCGCGAACATTCGCTACAACCTGGGCAAGCTGGTTAGAAAACAGAGCCTGGCGGGCGCGCTCCCAGGCTGGGGCAACAAGTGCCCAAATGCCGGCCGAAATAACACCCACAACAGCGAGCACGATGACCAGTTCAGTTAGACTGAAGCCTTTTTGACTGCAGCAGAGAGTATCTTTGGTATCGATTTTAGTTCTGATCATGGAGTGTAAAATCCCAATAGACGATATTAGTGGCATCGACATCACTGCACGCTTCGGCCGCAGCTACGCTGTTTATAGGTAAAGTAGTACCATCGGCAGCCGTGCCATTTACATTAATTGTCGTATATCCTGTTTGCGTCCCGGCCCCTACAATGCCGAGATCTGGCGTCAACGGCTGCTTCGTTAGCAATGTAATGCACGTGCCCGGATTCAAGCCTTGAAGCTCAACACGAAATTCGGTGCCGTTAGCTTCCGCATAAACAAAAAAAGAACCGGTTCCAAGGGCAAACCGATTATTGAGGGCATGATCGAGATAGTCGGTACCACTACCGGGTGCCACGGTCGGATTGCGCCGCATCTCGAGTGGAATTAGCCCTAAACCGTCCAAATAGGATGAGATGGCCGTGCCGTTTGGATAAACCGCGCCGGCAGCATCTTTGATTTGCGCCGCGCCCTGATAATAATTTCGTACATTTTGTACCACGGTCATTACTTGTTGATTGACGCGGTAAAACTCGTAGTTAGTCCACACACCCGAGGCTGCCGCCCAAATGGAGGCCACGACAATGCTGGCCACCAAAAGCACAATGGCGAGCTCAATTAACGTAAAACCCCGTCTGTGAAGCTCGAAGTTATATTTTTTTTCAAGCTCGGTCATTCAGCCCCTAATATGTCTGCCGGACACTGTAAAGCCACATAACATCGGCCACCGGCGCAATGCACGCAGCCTCAACTTTTTGAAGTGTGGGCAATACATCGATACTTACGCCACCAATCGTTTCATTAAAAAACTCGGCAACCACTGGCGCACCGCCTGTGCCGGCAACGGCTGGCGCAGAAACACCCACAGCCTCAAGTCCATCTGTAGGTCGAGATGTGTCCATGACTAGCTGAACGCACTGCGTCGGCGGCACACCTCTAAAATCAACGACAAAACACGGCGCTGGGTTGCCCGTTCCTGAAGCTGAAGGAATGACACCAGCGCCGCCAACAGTGGCGATGCAAAACGATGCGTAGACAAATACCTGATAATTAATGCCACCATTCGAACTCCAGGGATGGAGAAGAACACCGGTTGGGGTGCTGGCTATGGGGCGCATATCTGTCGGAAATGCTTGCATTTGATCCAATGCCAGGGTCAGGACCGGGGCGGTTCCATCAACGCCCTGTTCTGCATAGATGGTACGTATATTTTGCACAATTTGCGCAAGATCACCATCGGCTGTGCGAATTTGTTGCGCCAGTCGCACTTGCGAGCTGGCCACCCAAATACCAGCCGTTATAAGGCCAACAATGCCGAGCACAATTGTGATTTCAAGCAAAGTATAGCCTTCTCTTTGTAAGCCTATCGCTTTGCTTTTCTCGGCGAAGATGGCGGGCATAGCGCTCACGTGCTCCCCAAATTATAATACCAATCAATAGTAAATGTACCCGTACCTGGGCATGCCGTATCCGTCGCAATGATGGGCGTTATAGGAAGCCCCAATAAAGCTGGAGGATTAAAAATAAACGAAACAGCAACAGGTGGCGGCCCAAGACCTGATGGTGTCGCGGTGATATTGATTTGCGTTAATCCCGTTGCATTCCCTGGTAGAGAATCGCGCACGAGCAAGGCAGCGCATGCGGCAGCCGGTATATTTGTAAAGCGAACGACAAATTGCGGCAGAGTGGGAAAGGTGGCTGTTTTGGATAGGGCAACCATGGCGGTACCGCCTGGAGTTTCAGACCATGGATTATAAGCTTCCGTAGGTGGTGTGACGCTTTGCTTGAGCATACTTGTTGGAAATATGTTATCTCCGATAAGCGTAGTCTGTGTGGGCGGGCCTGAAAAATCTGGCGCTCCAGGTATTGGAAGTGCTGATGTATTTTGTGCGGCATAGAGCGCGCGAACATTAATAACGATCTGGTTTAAATCGTCCGAAGCATTATCAACTTCAAGGTTAAATTGAACCGCAGCTGACGCTGTCCAGATAGCGACTATAACGGCGGCCGCAATGCCCATAACAATCGAAAGCTCAAGCAGCGTAAAGCCCCCTTGGCCCCTTGTTGTCGAAGACCGCGCCCCAATCATCCCGCCCGCTTCTTTCCCAGCCATTTACACCCTTTTGGCCATGCCCCCGGCCTATGGATCATACCCTATTAATGCTTACAACGAGTTAAAATGACTTCATATTTGTGCCCTGTTTGGACAATTCGCCGACCACATTGAATATTGACATCATGGTCCAGGCGATAACACCGCCAACGATAAAAAGGCCAACATTTCGGGCAACACCGGCTTGGGTCTTTAGATTATCGATCTGGTCCCTGATCCACTCCTCAGTGACCTGCTCAATGACGGTTCCGACATCGGCCCTTTCAGATAAGATCTCTAAATCTACCGCGACCGATGGATCCGGGAAATTGTACTTGCCGTAACGCAAGGCCTCACCAAGATTACGGCCGCGCAAAACCTCTTGCCGTGCTGAATTGATGCGTTCGCGCATCCAAGGGTTGCCCTGTTCCTCCAAGATTTCCAGCGCTCTCTTAAGGGGTACTTGCGCGCCAAGGAGAGCCGAAAGTCCAAGCAAGAATCCGCTGCCTTGCAGAACGCGAAACCAAGACCAAGGAGGGTACATATCAAAACGAGCACGTATTGTGCCGCGCCAATGCGGCAAAGTAAGCGTAATAAGCACCATCAAAGAAATAACGCCAACGACAATGACCAGTCCCCAATCGTTGATAAAATCAGAAAGCGCCGCAACACTACCCATTGCGGCCATAACATTCGGTGGCGCACTCTTGCGCATATTTTGAATAAGATTGACACCAAACGTCCACAATACGAATGAAACCAAGATCATCATAAAAATGGGATAGCCAACGGCATGAATGACGGCCTCACGCATTTGCCGTGCTTTTTCACCAACCGATTGTATGGATGCCAAGGATTTTGCCATTGTGCCGGATTCTTCACCGGCTCGTATCATGTAAAGCTCGCCCGTTGGCACCCAGCCTTCCATAGCTTCGGAAATGGACTGCCCGGCGCGATCTTTCAAAAACCATTCGCGCAGCGCCACGGCAGCGGGGCGGTTGGGATATTTCCCCATTTCAGAGGCATTCTGATAAAGCCGATCAAGGCACCTCGATAGGGCTTCGTTCATGCGCAACATGCCCTCAAGCTTGCGATAAACTCGGAAACGTTGTTTACGGCTTGTACGAAATTGGAATTGCAGAAATTTGCGATTTAGATCGTCAAGGTTATTAGCCATCTCACTCATGGCATCATTCCCAATCGCTGCTCGACATCAAGAACGTCACGTTCGCGCGCAAAGGGGCCCAACTCAAACTCGGCATCCACGGGTGATACTTCGCCGCGACGTACTTTTTCAAGTCCGTGCCACAGCATCGTTACGCCGTTCAAACCCAAAGGTGACAGCCAATATGTTCGTGCTTCTTCCATACGGTTATCCTGCAATAATTCCATGATCTTAGCGTCCGTCTCAATCACTTCGGCGCAGACTGTACGCCCAGAGCGGCCTTTATAGCAATGTGTACAGCCTTCCGGATTAGCAACATAAACATTACGCATGTCGGGCTCTGAAATACGTTCTAGCGGCGGTTTACCGGCGCCGGCTTTGCTTCGTTCGGCATCCATCAGGGCAAGACCGGCACGTACACGTCTAGCGATATCTTTGTACATAGGCCCAAGCTCCGCCGGCGCCGCCGCCATGGATATGCGGCAATGTTGACACATACCGCGTAAGAGCCGCTGACAGATCATGCCACGCAAAAGGTGATGGTCGTAAACAAGGTAGGGCTCAATGCCGATGTCGCGCAATCGTTGTGGCACGGCAAGGGCAGCATATACGTGGGCCGTTGTATATACTTGACGGCCCGTCAGTGCCAGGCGGAATGAAAATTTTGCTGTCTGCAAATCGCGCACCTCACCCAACATAACTATGTCGGGATCCAATCGTAGTGCGCAGCGCATGATTTCGACGAAAGTTTTTTCGCGCTGCTCGTCTTTTACCGAAGCTGAAACACCGATTTGTCGAGCACCAATGACGCCACCTTCGGGCGGATCTTCAACCAGAAGGCAATTAAGCTGCATGTTGGTTTCGGCCATACGTCGATTGAGACAAACACGAAGTGTTGTCGTTTTGCCTTGGTTGACCGGACCCGAAAATACACGCATGCCGCCCGGCAGCTGTCGCAAACTTTGTATGACACGCAGTTGTTCTTGTGAAAATCCGAGCGAATCGACATCGGCCATAACAAAGTTTTCGCCAAACAAGTGTGCCGAATCATAACTGAGACGCATATCGAGATATCGGCCCTCATCGGAGAGCGGCACCCATTGGCAACGCACGCTGATCACGCCTTTAGGTAAGGTGATCGCTTCTTTGCCACGCGTATCGGCCGTTAACATGGCCGCCTGCGGCTCCATCCAGTTAGCCGTGGCGCCCGATTGTCCAATTGAATGCGAATAAATCGAAGACAGCATCTGCTCGCCTTCTTTTTGTGTCCACGTTTCCCAAAGACGTAAGGCACCATCAATACGGAATTCGATTTTAGTCCTGTTACCACCTGCTTCGATGTGAATATCATTAGCGCCCATAGCGACAGCTCGTTCGATGGTCGCCACAACTTTGCGGCGTACAGCGTTCTCGTCAAATTGTGCGATGGCGTTTAAGCGATCAGAGTATACGTAGGCTTGGCGAATAATATTTGGCGTTACATAGCGCGGCGCATCGACCCTATATCCTTGGCGTCGAGCGGCTTGCGCAACAGAAGTTACCAAAGGCGAATGGCGATGCGATGCGCTGACCAACCACAATCCACTATCAAATAAAGCGCACAAATTGCGCGATTCGTCTGGAATCTTGAGTGGCCCGCTATCTGCTGTTAGCACCTGGCCGGTAAAGGCAAGGGCCGATCCAGCCAAAGCCAGACTGCGCTCATCTTCGACTTTGATCTCTTCTGGAGGGGGTGGTTGCGAAGCCATTACGGACGTGCCAGTGGTTTCTGTCGTTGCCGTGGTCGTGCTTTTTGCGGGTGCTGGGGCCGGGGTTTCGGTTGTCGGGCTTGGCGTGGTTGGGTTGATTTGGCCTGCTTCTGCGGCAGCACTGTAACTTTTGCCTGCAACAGGTTCTGTCTTTGCTACCGATGGAAGATGAGTTCCAGCGTCGGCCGAACGCCCTTTGGGCTGCTTTGTCTGAAAAGCTGCCTGTAACCGGCTATTCAATTCCGAGATAAGTTTACGCAATCCACCAACCGCCCGTTCGGAAAAAACGCAATAAAGAAGAGTGACGTCGAGTTATCGATTGCCAAACACGGTTGTCACATCTTTGACTGGCACTAAGTTTGTGGTTTTGTCTTTCTCAACCTCAACGCCTTGTGCCGTAATAGCGATAACCTTACTGCCGTCAGGCAATTTGTCGCCAACATGCACGGGTGTCAACTTACTGTCACCATCCTCTTTAATGAAAGCCGTATAGCGTCCATCCCCACCCTCTACACGTTCAACGACGAGGGGTTCGCTTGGCGCGACGGGCAACGCCAGAGATTTCGGGGCACCCCCAAAAGAAGGTGTAAAGGACGCTGGAATTGCAGGTGGATAGTTGTTTGGATGGTTGGGCATACCCAAAGCACTGGCCGGAATAGCCGCAGCCAACGCCTTGCCTGATTTCTCAGCGCGTTCTTGACGAATGTTTTCGAGATCAGACAACCGCTTTTCAATATCGATAAGAGCATCCAACTTCGCCACTGCCTCACGTGCAGCATTTAAGTCTTCAAGGGTAACATCATGAGATGTTGAACTGAGATGGCTGATAACGTTTTTAACCGATTCTGGAACTTTGGATGGTTGATCACTATCTTTGTCATCCTTGTCATCACCAGAACCGCCCATTGATATGCCGGAGTCTAAACCAGCCTGCGTACCCTTGCCTGAAACATCCGACCCTGCGGCGGGCGGGACAATCCTTGGTTGCACATCAGCAGAAGTGGTCGGCGACGGCGATGCTTGCTGTCTATCCGGCATAACGGACGTCGACGGTCCTGGCATGGATGGCGGTGGTGGTGGTGGTGCGGGCATAGCGCCTTGCAAATTTGGCGGTGATGCCATCGGCGGCGGCGATACCATCGGCGGTGAATTTGAAGGAGAGTTCGTTTGCGCCAACGCCTGACGTGCTAGCGGAGCCATAAGGATGATAACCGCGACAAGTGAAATCAAAAGCAACGAAACTGAATATA
>Ga0206811_1055_pt1 | contig 32602 bp, 33 predicted proteins | sample Alteio_BWOrgCont_53_FD_152886 | JGI IMG/M metagenome (GOLD analysis project Ga0206811, IMG submission 152886) | Enriched cells from forest soil in Barre Woods Harvard Forest LTER site, Petersham, Massachusetts, United States -... | ecosystem: Environmental > Terrestrial > Soil > Temperate forest >... | reverse complement strand
TAATTACATAGTGATAGTCATGTCATCGTCAATTCAATTGATTTCAACCCTATATAACTTTCTTAATTCAGGTCAAGTGGTTGTAGGATCAGGTTTCATGCTCGGATGTATATACAATTTAAAATTCTGCAAAGAAACTTTGGAGCATCCATATTATGAATTATTTTGGGCAGCATTATATGGATTGATAACAATGTTTGAAGCAATACTGTTAAGTATATTTATACCACATTCATGTTTCTTTATGATTTCTGTTATTGCACTAGCATCTTGTATTTACTACAAATACGAAGATTTGACATCTGGTAAAAAATTGAAGCGTTATTAAAATCAATTTATAAAATTGATTTTGATGATAATTTGGAAGATGGTAACATAAAAAAATTGAATTTTTAAGTCATTAAATGATATTAAATGGAATTTAGATAGAATTAGATCATTTAATTATATTTGATTATATTTGATTATGTTTGATTTAATTGGTTTTGCTATCCTGTTTGGAGTTGGTTCTTATATACTTTGCAAAGTAGCTGGAGCAGAATTTCCAAGTTCTTCAAATGGCCTCGCTCCAGAAGGAAAATTTGTAATATTATGTACAATAACAGGTGTTACAATTGGATTTCTTTTTCGTGATCAGTTAAATTACGAAATTATGTTTGATGCAATTGGTACTGCTGTCCTATTTGGAGTTGGTTCTTATGTATTATGCAGAATAGTTGGAGCAGAATTTCCACGATCACCCTATGAACCCACACCAGAAGGCAATTTGGTGATGTTATCAACCATACTAGGTGCTGCTATCGGAGTATGTTATGGTAACAAATTAGATTATTCGCTTATATGTCATGGAATTGGTACTGCCATTTTATTTGGAATTGGTTCTTATGGTCTTTTTAGAATAGCTGGAACAGATTTTTCGCATTATGAAAAGGATTTCAACATGGCAAATAAAATTGTAATGATGTGTACCATAATTGGTGGTATAATCGGATTTAATTATCGTAGCAAATTATATTATTCAGTTATGTTACATGGAATTGGCACTGCTAGCTTGTTTGGTATTGGTTCTTATATTCTTTGCAAAACATATGGAGCAAATTTTTCATCTTCATGTTCATCTTTATGTTCATCTTCATGTTCATCTTCATGTTCATCTTTATGTTCATCTTTATGTTCATCTTCATGTTCATCTTCATGTTCATCTTCATGTTCATCAAATCATTCTGTTCCAAAAAGAAAATGTGTGTTAATGTCTATCATACTAGGTGCTACGATTGGATTTTGTTGTGGTGCGAGTAAATATTCATTATTGTATTAAATTTATCCATGATAAATCCATTTTGGTTCATAAAAAAATTGAAATTTATAATCCTTGAATAATCCAATACATAATTTGATAGAATCAAACAAAATCATTTGATTATGTTTGATACAATTTGTATCGCTATCATATTTGGTATCAGTTCTGATCTCATCTGTCGGATAACTGGAGCAAAATTTCCACATTACTATTATTCAAACTATGCCTATGTTTTAATTGATGCATTATCAATTAAATTCTCGGTTACATCCTTTTATGATTTGCATCGATATTTTAATTGATGCATTATTATATCTATCTCAATGAAACCTATCATTTTATTCGGAATGGGTATAAACAAAAAAAAAATTGAATTTTATAATCATTGATTAATCCATAATCTGATTTGAGAATTAGATCAATCTGATTTGAGAATTAGATCAATCTGATCTGAGAATTAGATCAATCTGATTTGAGAATTAGATCATGTGGTTTGTGAATGGCATTGCTATCATATTTGGTGTTAGTTCTTATATACTTTGCAAAATAGCTGGAGCAGAATTTGCATACTCTTCAAATGGCACCATGTCAAAAGAAACCATAAGAAACAACAGAATGCATGTACTCGTAGGAACTATGATGGGTTATTTATATGGATTTCGTTTTAATGATGAATCGGAACACTTCATTATATTTTATGGAATCAGTGCTGGTGTTCTGTTTGGAGTCGGTTCTTATATTTTTTTCAGAATACTTGGAGCACCTTTTTCACGTACTCGGAATGATGATTTCAATCCAGAAGGAACGTGTGTGATGATATGTACTCAAATTGGTTGTCTGGCTGGAACTTGTTATGGTTTACACAGTTTACACACATAAATTTTTTTATCATCGACAAAAAAATTTATATATTTTGCGCCAATGTTTATTATATGTTCTCACTCATTTTTTTATATTCATTTCAAATAATCTGTACAAATCATAAAAAAATGTAATCAAAAAACAACTGATAATCACAAATAACGTTAATCAAACTCGTTTTGGACACATGCATAATATCTGATTCCAATCAGTTCACCATATTTCAAAGTAAATTCTTTTGAATTTACAATAACAAGTTTATTTTTTGAATCAGAATTTAACAATCTTACATAATGTGGAGAATCCAATTCAACATAAATCTTTTTCAAATTATCCAAATCATTGAGTACATTTTCTGTACCAAAAACAATGTAATCAATTTTATTCGGATCATTTAACATTGATTCAAAATCCGCAATTAATTCTTGATCATTGATACTCATGAGAATGTCATCAGAAGATTTAAGGACTTCGTAAATTGAATTGTCAGTAATTTCTGAAATGGTTAGAATTTTTTGTAAAAATTTTGTAAAATATTGATTGAACAAATTTGATTCCCGAACTAAATCCTTAATTTCAGCCGGTCCTGCTATAATCATACCTCTTGAATTAAATTTGCCATTTATGGTGTAAAATTTAACCATTGAATCAATAATTTTTTTAATGTAATTATTAATTTGCTCATCTCTGATTCTACCAAATCGTGGAGCTGATGATCCTCCTGTTTTGTGTTGGTTAGGCAAATCAACTATAATCGTTTTTAACAGTTTGATATTGTTTTTGGTGTATGAATAAAAATCGGTTCGTTTTCCCGATGTTAAAATTACAGCATATGTATCATTATCATCATACATTTGGTATAGTTGCAATAAATAATCTAAGTGAAATTTCTTATCACATTTGTAATAAAATTGTTTTATGGGATTTGGTGGCTCAAATAAATATAAATTATTATTATTATTATCAGTACTTTCTGTGTTACCAGCACACACCACTAAACCATTTGTTGATATGCTATCAATTATTTTTAGTCTTGCACTAATTGATTTCAACACAGACATGACAGACTTAGAAACATTTTTATTTTTGATATTGGCTGCAGTTTTTAGTTCTAAATTAATATGATCACGTAAGAGTCACAACTTAGTATTGGCAGGAATATAAATGGTTATCAAACTAGTAGCATTGATAGCACTTTTGACGGTCATTAGTTGTTTGATTATTTTTTCCTCCTCTATCTCTATATTCGCCATTTCTGCAATCTATTATAGTATTATATTAGAAAAAAAAATCATTAATGTAACACAAATCAGAACCATAAAAATTAATGCGCCATAAACATAGTTATAATTAAAGTTAGTATAATTACAAGCATTAATGACGAACAAAGTTTATTGGCAATATGAAACATGTATCAAAATGAACAATTGTGTGTCAATTAGATCTACATCAGGAGTATCATTTGAACAATACAAAGAATTTTTAATGTTGTTTTTATCAAAATATTGTCATCGGATCCAGTGTATGAGAGATATTAGTAAATTATATGATGACACGTTTTGTTGCATTATTGAATTAAAAGGTAGGGACAATATTGATTTTTCCAATCATGGCCTGCGTGATTCGAATAAATTGCGTGACCCATCAATAAATCAGTGGTTACCTAATACAATTAGTACTTCATGCACATTTCTTTAAAAAATCTCCATAAACTATTATGATTTTAGCCGAGAATTTCATTTATGAATCATCAATTGAATTTTCGGCTGTATTCTTTTGTGATACATAAGTCACGATTAAATAATAAAAAAATTTCGAATTTTATGGTCATTCTAAGAAGCGATAATTGACAGGCAAATTTATCCTTATTTTGAGGGAAAACGATATCACTATACAAAAAAAAATATTTTTTGTATAATGAAGCATACAAAATTACAAATGAACTTCAAAATGAGTATAATTAAAATGAAATAAATAACATGAATAACATAAGTTCTTGACAATCACTGAAATTGTTGTAAACTGAACCACTGGTCTAAACTACTACGTGCATAATTACAAATGATCGGACGATATTTATCACATAATATGTTAATAATTTTTTCTTTAAGATCCTGTTCAGAATCGTATTTTGTATTTTGTTTATGATGCTGAACAATTTCTAGTATTTCATCAGCCATCGGATCAACTCCTAATTTGTTGTGTTCAATATATTTGGTACATTCAGCTACGATATAGCCATTGATTTCTTTTTCATATTCTTTATATAAATCTTTGTCTAATTCATTAACAATATTTATCAATGTTATTTGAATACCATCTTCGCGTAAATGTTGATATGCTTTCTGAAAACGTGCTTCAGTATTAAATTGTTCACCAACATATTTAAGAAAATCACTAATTAACCAAACGATTTTTTTTTGTTTTTTAACATGGCGTTCTTTAAATTGATTAGAAACCATTTTAAATTTGGCACCGGATCTTTTTATCACGACTCCCTCAGGAACACCACCTAAATATGATTCCAATTCACCATTTTCTATTTTTTTTATAAATTCTAAACATTTATCATATGCAGAATTCGCATCCGCATTTGCATCATTAATTTCTTCATATAACAACGGAACACATTCTAAACCGATTTTGTCTGCACAATTCTTTTTCTCACAATACGTAAACCATCTTTTGTCAATCAAGGAATAAATGTCATATAAAATAAAATAAAATTTGGGTATTCTTTGATAAACTACAACATTGGTTTTTAATGAATTAATTGCTTCGCCAAAATAAATCAAATCATTCTCCAATTTATCCTTGATCAAAGGTAACATCAATAATTGTTTGTCATAAATACCAGAAGGTTCCGTTAATACTTTTTTCCGATTAAATATACAAAGTTCATTATTGTTAAGCATAAAACCCAGTTGCGATCCATCAATTTTTTCCTCAATGTAATATTTATCATTAGAGTGCGCGACTAAATTTTTTTTTTCCAATGTTTCAATTGATGGATAGTATTTAATAATTTTTGATTGCATTATTGTTTGTTGTTTGTTGACACATTATTATTTAAATAGCAAGATGTTTTTATTTCATTTTTTTATTCATGTGGGAATTCGTGTAGGAGTTCGTGTAGGAATTCGTGTAGGAGTTTGTGTAGGAGTTTGTATAGAAAGTTCGTGTAGAAGTTCGTTTTGAATTAAGTACGGATGGATTTTTTAATAAACTTTCATACAAGCTTCACAAATGAATTAATGAATGAACTTCTAAATGAATCACATAAATGAACTTTATCACAAGCATAAAAAATTGAAAAATAAATTTATTGATCAATTCATTCTAGTCATTCATTGAAATATAGCCATTTTATAGATGCTTTTTAAATCGGCTCTCATTTCTAAAATTTGTGCAGAAGCACCATTGGTTTCCATCTTATGGAAACCATGCGATAATGATAACAAAGAATTTTTTGAAATACAATTACCACTAAGCACAATCACACTTTTATGTACAGCTATAGTATCTAATATGAAATTTAAAATTTGTTTCATAACCGCAGACAACAACATAATTGACATGAAACTATTTGGTTTGCCATATGGTCAATGTCATCAATGTATCGGAATGGATTGCTTTATACAAGAAATTGTCACATTAGAATCACTTTCCAAAAATGGAGTGTTGAATGTTTAGTTATTCATTCATTCATTCATTCATTCATCAATGATTTAATTGTTACGTCATTAATGAATGTATTTATTACATTTTGTTTTATGGAGTTAACGAGATGTCGATTTTTCCTTAAATTGATCACGATTTATGAATATAAATATACCAAAACAGCACACAAATAATATACATGCAATAAACGCGATTATACCCAATTTTTCCCATCCACTCATTGAAGAAGAAGAAGGAGGAGGCGCTATAGAGGGTGACAATGGTTGGTAAGGATTTGGCGACAATGGTTGGTATGAAGGAATGGATGATAATGGATGAAATGAAGGCGAAACTGATGGGGGTGGTGAAGGTGGTGGTGATGGTGGTGGTGAAAGAGTTGTTGGCCTGTAGTAACAATATTTGGTATAACCTGGATTGGGATCTCCAAAAATAGCGGCATTACACGGAATGCTATCCATAGCATTCGCATAAAAATAATGCCCACTAGATCCATACAACACATCATATGGACCAATCCCACCAGACATATCGCATATTTTCCCAGATCCTCCAACACCACATGATGTAAATCCTATTGGTTCACCATCCGCATTAAAAAATTTAGGATTACCACCAGATAGTCCATTTACAATATCTGAGGGAATAGCCGAACGATAACAATTATAGGTCCCAGATGTATCAATGGTAAAATAATTTGTTGGATCATCAAATGATTTATCTATACACGTCATTGTTCCACCAGAACTGGTTCTATACAATGAACCAGTTATGGTATCCCAAACCTTTCCTTCTGAATCATACACAATAAATGTTCCATCCGAAGATGGATTACTATAAGCAATTGATCCCCAACCATTAACATCACATATGCCTCCTTGGCTAGCACATGAAGAATAAACATCCGTTAAATAAGACATTTTATTATATATATTATGTAATAAAATGAATAAAAATTATTATAGTCTGTAAATAAATTGTCATATTGTGTTCTAATATAGTCAGTTCAAGAATAAATTGTCATGTGTTCATTTATGTTTTATACCAAATTTTTATTGATGCATTATTAATTTAATTCTCGGGTGCATTTTTTTATGATTTGCGCCGATGTTTTTATTGATGGCTTATCAATGATAATTCTCGGGTACATTTTTTTTATAATCCCGAAGAGGATCCACAAATAAAAAAAAATACTCATATAACTGTATATACATGATTACAAATGAAAATGAAGTAGATTATGTAGTACCGATGGCTAACATCGCCACACCATTATATCAAGGAATAACTACTGACATCTTAGAACAATTTCAAATTCTGTTATCAAAAGAATCCGATTACAAAAATTGGTATTATCGAAATTACAATGCTCTCCAAAAATTATCTAAAGAATACATCGAACAGATAATTGAAACTTACTGCACAGAAGAAATAAATACTTATGTTTCCAATTTATACAACAAATCAATATCAACACAATTTCAAAATATTTCTTTCTTACCCACCTCTGCGGAGTTAGCGTTGGATCGTAGTGGAACATCACGATCCGAGGGTACCACGATCCAACGGCAACCCCGTAGGGGTACCATACCACAAGTTGCAGTTATGGGAGGCACCATAGAAATAGCAGAAATAGCACAAATAGCAATTTTTATCGTTTCAGTTAGCATATATTTATTTTCGATTACGACTGAAATACATGAGTTACAACCACAACTTCATAAAGCAAAAACACTTTCTGAAATTAATAAATATAAACCACAGATTGGTGGTAAACCACCAATTGTGATAACACAAAAAGCTGTTTCAGATATAAATGTTAAAAAAGATTCCGATGATGAAACTACACGATTGGTTTGCTTAATTGGAATTGCAAATAAAAAATATATATATAAAATTACACCAAACACTGATGCATTTCGTTCTGAAATTGCTATTTATAAAGAATTAAATAATATATCAGATACTAATTTAAAAAATCAAATAATCAGTTTATATGATCATGGAATATTATCACAATCTGCTACCAACATAAAAACGACAATCAATAATAATCGGTACAAATTGACTAAAAACAAATTTCCAGAAATTTTTAATTTAATAAATAAAATAACCACATCTAATTATTTATATTATGTTCTAGAATATGAGCCAGAAAATATTGTTTTATATGATTATTTACGTACTAAACGTGAATTAACAGATATATGTAGTATTATTTTTTCTACTCTTCATGTATTGTTTACATTGAATCTATTTAATAGTTTTTGTCACATGGATTTACATCATAATAATTTATTAATTAGCACAGTTAACAATCAAATCAAATTTTTTGATTTTGATTTAGCATTTACAAAAGAAGTCAATAATAATGAATTTGTGCTACGTATGATATATTCATGTTATTCAAATCCAAATTGTTTAAATGTTGTAAAAACATTTCAAAACCATAAATATAAAAGTGGATTCTGTTATGATGTCATTAATTTTGTCACTATTTTTAATGAAACAATTATTGAACAATGTGCAACAGTCTTAGAAAATGATAATTATAAGATTTTTTTTAAAATACTGCATCCCTTACACCAACAATTAATAAGTTATTTCACAGATAGTAAAAAAATATTTAGTCTTGAGTCCCACAATAAATATATCATTAAATTAATGATGGCAAATTCTTCGGAAGATTTTATATATAATAAATTAGAAAATTTTTTTTATGCTTTTAGTGATTCTCAAAATGTTTCTGAAGAAATTGGCGGCGCTGTTCATTTCTATAACAAATATAAAAAATATAAGGATAAGTATCTTTCTTTGAAATCGAAAAAATTCTTGTAATCCAATCCAATAACATCAACGAATAACTCGAAAAATGATATTTTTTCAGTCATTTTATCGGATTATTATATTTGTAATATTTTTCATTGATGCATTATCAATTGACTTCTCAGTTGTCCTTGGAATTCTTATATATAGTGTGAAAGAAAAGGAAGGAAACCCTGCAATGGAATTCTCGACTGAATTCTTTTTGTGATAGGGTTTCCTTACTTTTCTTTTACACCATATATTATGTAATAAAATGAATAAAAATTATTACTTATATATATGTATATATATAGTCTGTAAATTGTGAGCAATGTTTGCGTTATCATGATAGGTATATTTCTTTCATTGTTTAGACAATTATTCACAATATATGTAAAAAAATTGAAATTATAACTCTTAAGATAACTCATTATTTGATTTTCCTTAATCAAACAAGAATTTCTTTGGAATTGGAATTGGAATTGGAATGGCCAATTCATCAGAGAAGATTGTCAAGTGTACCATTATGTATCATGATAATTTTTACTATGTGTGGCAACGTCCGGACGCTATGATGATGTATGCAATGCCTCAAAACACATCTGCTAAATTTTTGGTGAAGATCTATTCTGACACAGGTCAACTGTGTTGGGCCCCGGTTCACCAAATGGAGACCCAAGAATATTTCAATGTCCCTCTCGGGCGTCGTTTTGTTAAAGATCCTGCTAAATACGAGGTCTCCTTGCAGAATTGCGCTTATCATGTATGGCAAATCGAAAAACATGTGAGACCAATTCTCGGTTCAAGTTACTACAATGTGCAAATCAAAGATCCCTTGAATGGATTGCCAACCATAGTTTCTGGGAAAAAAATTCACACAAAAAATGCTTTCATTACCCCAAACAAGCTGGGTAAGTGCATACCTGTTTGAATTTCCCTTTTCGTTCATTTTCTTTATCATTATTTCACTTCCCATTTTTTCATTTCCCATTTTTTCATTTCCCATTTTTTCATTTCCTCTATCATTTTTTCATTTCCTCTATCATTTTTCATTTCCTCTATCATTAATGGAAATGGAAAACACCAATCACAAAAAAAAATTGAAATTATAATCTCTTACTGATATCATTTATTCCAATCTAACAAAAAAGAATCAACAAAGAAGAATCAACAAAGAAGAATCAACAAAGAAGAATCAACAAAGAAGAATCAACAAAAAAGAATCAACAAAGAAGAATCAACAAAGAAGAATCAACAAAGAAGAATCAACAAAAGAATCAACAAAGAAGAATCAACAGAAAACAAAAAAGAATCAAAAGAAGAATCAACAAAAATGACTACATTTCCAAAACAGATTGTTAGATGTACTATTGAATATCTTGATGATTATTATCATGTATGGCAACCTCTGGACACTATTGAGGATGCAAAACTAGGTTCACCTGTTAAATACTTAGTAAAAATGATCCACCCGGTCACAAGAAAAGAACAATGGGCTGGAATTTTAGAATATTTGATTCAAGAAAACATCATTGTTCCTGTTCCATTTGGAGAATGCTTTGCAATAAAACCTAAGAAATATGAGGTCACTATATGTCATAGCAAATTCATTGTATGGCAAACTAAAAAATATGTATCACCAATAATCGGTTCAAGTGACTATAATGTACAAATCAAAGATCCTTCAAATGTTTTAGTTCCTAAACCAGGAAGAAAAATACACACTGAAAATACTTTAATTTCTTCACATAGATTGGGAATTTGCACTAGTTTTTGATCTTCATAATTATTTTTTTAATTTTAATTATCAAAAAAAAATTTGTTTTATTGATACATTATTGATACATTATCAAAATGATAGTTTAATTGATGCATTGTCAATTGGCTTCGCAGCTGATGTTTTCATTGATGCATTATCAATTGAATTCTTGGATACAATCCTTTGAAATAAAACATTCATTTCAGATAAAAAAATGGAATTAATTATTGTCTATACAGACAACAAATCTTTGATAATGGTGTGTTATTTTGTAAAATAAGTATGGGAATAATGGGAGCACTGGGAATATTTATGTTCATATTTCACTATAGAGCGAGACAACTTAGAGCGAGATAACCAATAAAAATTGAATTTTTTTGTCATAAATAAAATCATTATTAAATGTATCATTATAAATGGCTTCTGAAACACTACCATGGGTAATACAATTACAAATCATCGAAATTTCCATAAAAAACGATTCATCAATGAATATTTTATTAAGGTCAGTTTCAAAAGCATATTATAAACAAATACAGTTAATAAAAAATAATCGTGTAATGTACGAATTAGTAGACCTAATGATAGCAGTAACAGATAACAATTTTGAAAATACTTTATTTTATTTGGAAAAAATAAATTATCTGAAGTTATGGAAAAATACCATATGCTATATTTGTTCTAAGAATAACAAATTTGAAGTTCTAAAGTGGGCACGCCAAAATGGTTATGTTTGGACTGTAAATACATGTTCTGCTGCTGCCAATAATGGTAATTTTGAACTTCTCAAATGGGCCCGTAAAAATGGTTGCCCTTGGAATGAAGAAACATGTACTAATGCTGCAAAAAAAGGGTATTTAGAAATTCTTAAGTGGGCTCATGAAAATGATTGCCCGTGGGATTGTTCAGTATGTGTTTATGCTGCTTTTAATGGTCATTTGGAAGTTATTAAGTGGGCTCATGAAAATGGTTGTCCTTGGAATGACGAAACATGTCTTGCTGTTGCAGGAAGTGGTCATTTAGAAATTCTTAAATGGGCTCACAAAAATGGTTACCGATTACATGAAAAGATATGTACTGCTGCTGCTCGAATGGGGCATTTAGAAGTTATCAAATGGGCTCACGAAAATGGATATTCTTGGGATCCCACTACATGTTCTGTTGCTGCATATAATGGTCACTTTGAAGTTCTTAAATGGATTCGCCAAAATGGCTGCGATTGGGGGGATGAAAAAACATGTTCTTATGCTGTTAAACAGGGCCATTTGGAAATTTTTAAATGGGCCCGTGAAAATGGATGTCCCTTTGCAGATACCGATAACTTCAATGCACTACTGGAAGAAAAATAAAAATAAAGAAGAAAAATGAAAAAAATAAAGAAGAAAAATAAATAAGTTACTGATTTTATATTAGTGAATATATTGAATACAATTTTAAAAATATAACAATGTCATATTTTTAATATTAACATCTGTAGATTCAAGAATCAAAATATAACAATGTCATATTTTTAACATTAACACCTGTTGATTCAAGAATCAAAATATAACAATGTCATATTTCTAACATTAGCATCTGTTGATTTAAGAATCAAAATCTAAAAACCAACAATTGTTATATTTAACCATATCGTCATTAAATATCAAATTACTTCCAAAACCAAAAAAATGATCAAATACACTTTCGTCATCATATTTAATCTTTTTTGAATTTAAAATAAACAACGCTATTAAATCAAGGTATGCATTATAGTCTGTATCAATATCAATAAATACCTTTTGATCAGGATGATTTAACAAACAATCGAGATAATGATGATAATCATGATGTGTTTCATGTTCATATTCAAGTACATGGTTATACACACGCCCATAAGGTATCAAACATAATTTATCACCGGGTTCGATTTTAATTTTGTCGGCACTTTTAAAAAATACATAATTTTCTGAAAATCTTTTTATATATTCATCAAAATTGATTGTTTCAGTAAAATCAATATAATTGTTTGTTACACGGATTTTTTCTGGCTTATACATTAATTATTTAAAATATGATTCATTTTTATATTACTTATAAAAATGAACAACTAATGTTCCCGAAAAATCAATTGATAATATGATAATTCAACAATCAAAACATAAAAACCAACAATTATCATGTTTAATCATATTACCATTAAAAATTAATTTTAACTTAATGTCTGACCCAAAAAACTGATTAAATATACTTATGCCATCATATTTAATTTTTTTTGAAGTCACAATAAATAAAGATAACAAATCATAGTACGTATTATATTCTGAATCAATGTCAATAAATGCATTTTGACCACTGTTATGAAAATCTATCAAACGATTAAGATAATGAGTATACTTTTCATGAGCTCTCATTTCAAGTACATTTCCAGAGTCATATGCATAAGGTATCAAACATAATTTATCGCCAGGTTTAATTTCGTTATCGCTTCTAAAAAATGTACAATTATTCGGCGATTCTTTTAGATGTTTATTAAAATCAGTTTTTTTAGAAAAATCAATACATGTATTAGTCACGCGAATCATTTTTGATTTATTCATATCCATTAATTTGATGGTACAGTATTATAATTATTTATCTAGATATTTTTTTTTCAATTTTTTAGAATTGTTAAATGAATTCGTTTATTCCCATGCTTAGAAATAATCTTGTATGTAATCATAATGAATTTCATAAAATACAGTAATAGTCAGCAAAAAAAACTGCTTTCTAATGTGAATTAGAAAGGAATTAGAAAAGGAATTAGAAAGGAATTGAAAAGGAATTAGAAAAGAATTGAAAGGAGTTGAATTTAATTGGTAACCAAAGCAGCATAATGGCATCCATTGAATGTGAAAATGGAAACCTCAATGTTCTCTAAGGAATCACTCACGTATTTGGATGATTTTATTTCTCTCCAACCAGCTTTTCGAGCTGCACCATCGAATGCCTGATAAATCTTCAACTTGGAAATGTTGAAAATATTGAGAATGATTTCAATGCAAAGACCATCCATCGCGTTGGCATCCATATGATATTCTGAACATCCTTTCAATGACCAATGTTTTGTGACAACTGATTTGGTCATATTATAAAAGTTTGCAAAATATTGTTCATGTTTGGTCATGAACTCAACCACGTTGGCTCCCTTGTCATTGATGAGTGTTGAATAATAAACTTCACGTCCATCCAATTCATAAATGTGAGCGAGTGTATTGAGAAACGTTCCAAAATTTCTGGCACAATACATATATGCAATGATGGATCTAACCAAACAATTTCCATCACCCCGAGATGTTATCAGATATTGATAATCCTTCAAGTCGTCATTGATTCTTGGAATTTCAAAATTCTTCGGGGAATCATGATGAAGTTCACCTTCAAAATATTCATCTAATGACTGTTGTTTGGTCATTTTATGAAAGATTGTTCTAGTTGGATTGTTCTAGTTGTTTTGGTTTTATAATGGACTATGCAACTATTTATTTTTTCAATTTTTTTGTTATTCCTTTGTTTTTATTGATGCATTAATCAATTGAATTCTCAGTTTTTTCATATGTCTTGCATAAAAGCACATTGATATGGATCAGTAGTTATTACCACCATAGTTCTCCCATGATTATCCCATAGTTCTCCCATGTATTACTTTAAAAATGTGTATAAAGTTATATTGAAATGACAACTTTAAATGCACATCTACTTTTTGAAGCGGGTGGATCCGCAATAACTGTGATTAAAGAACACAATTCTAATTTATATTTTGCTATGCAACAAGGATTAATTTACCAAAATAACGTTGGGCTCTTTCTTAATATTCAAAATAGAGTCTATTTTATAGCTGGTAGTGAAATTGGTTTATTAGGTCTGACTTTCGATCCAACAAATGCTCTACGATTTTTTTTATGGTATACAGAGAGTCCTAATATACCTCCAGTTGGGTTTGATCATATAAATCGTTTAGAAGAATGGCAAATTATCGGAGGCATACCTCAAAGTACAACTATTTTATTGCGTCTACCAAATCCTGCACCTAACCATAATGGTCTGAATAACATTTTTTATGATACCAGCATTAATCAATTGATTTTAGCTACTGGTGACGGAGGTAATCCTGCTTTATCTCAAAATAATAATTCTCTCAATGGTAAATTAATTTCATTTGATGTTGACAATGTGATTTGGCAGACAATGCAAAACACTAATCCAATCACCCAAGTTAGTCAATTAGGAGTTTTTAGTTCTGTCATTACAGTTATATCCAAGGGAATTAGAAATCCTACTAGAAATGACAAAAAAAGTGTAGCAGGTGTTGGTGTAAATTTTTTATCTAGCGCTGGTGAATCTACTCGTGAATTTGCTTTTTGTTTTACCACTTACAATAAAAATTTTGGATGGGAACCTTTTGAAGGACCAATTCCAACAGTTAGTGGTACAACTGTACTGTATCCAACTGAAGTCATTCAATTATTAGCCCTCAATCAACGGTGGTTACCAATTGTTAGTTATGCCAATAATAGTGCTTCTGGGTTACCAGCTGGTGTCATTTCTGGAGCCGCATGTGATGGAGTCGATATCTATGTCAGTAACAATATTCCATCACTAAACAACAACCTAATAATCCTTGATTTAACCACTGGTTTATTAAATGCACCCTTTCCATCGTTTAGTACAGAAGCTCTACTAGAAATTTCACAATTGGTTAGCAAAATCACTGTCAATGGAATTCCTGCAGGATATTACACAAGTATGTATGTTACGACCAGTGGATTACTTTTATTCGTAGTAAATACTACTGTCAGCGGTGAACTTGTTACTGATGTATACTATTTGACCATGTGATTAAAAACAATTAATGATTCTTTTGTAAAATATCATACATTTCTTTAATTTGTGCTTCTTGTGATGCTTTTATATCGGCAATAATTTTTTTTAATCGCGGATTTTGTGTTTGATTTTTATCAGCCATTGACAACGCCATAGAATGATGTTCTATCATTGCTAACATAAATTGTTCATCATCGCGCATAAAATCTAATGTATACAATTTATAACCAATGAATACTATTCCAATTACAAGTGTGATAAAAATAATTATGGTAACATTTGTTATTTTTCCTCCCAATAACAAAACAAAAAATAACAATTCAATCAATCCCATTTGTAATCCCATAAATACTGCCATGTAAAATTTATTCAAATTATCAGTTGTATATTTTCTTAATGAAATGACTGCATTAACATAATAAGCCAACCAAATAGAAACCAATATCATTAAAAACATCATCCAATAATGGCTTAACATATTATCTATATAAAAATGATATTTTTCTTGATCCAATTTAGGAATGGTATATTTATTTCTATCCTAATAAAAACATCGGCAAAAAACTGAATATGAATAATAAAATTATAATTTTATTTGGAATAGGTATAAATAGATACATATAACGAATTGAAATTGAATCCATAAAAAATTGAAAATAAATTCACTCATAAAGTATTTCTTCAATTAAGAACAACAATAACACTAATGAACACCATAACATTGCCATGGACAATACAATTAATCATCATCAAAATATCCATCAAAAATAATCCAGAAATGAATATTCTTTTACGATCAGTATCAAAATCATATAACAGACAACTAAAACTGATAAAAAATAAACATATTTTATGTAAATTAATTGAGTTGATGATAGCAGCTACTAATGAAAATTATAAGGATACATTAATTTATTTGGAAAAATTAAATTATTTAAGGTTAGTTAAATATGACATATGCACAATTTGTGCTGAAAACAATAAATTAGAAATTCTTAAATGGGCTCGTAAAAATAGTTATCCATGGTATGAGTCGACATATTATTCTGCAGCTGAAAATGGTTACTTAGAAGTTCTTAAGTGGGCCCATGAAAATGGTTGCCCTTGGAATGAATGGGTATGTGTAAATGTAGCTAAAAATGGTCACTTAAAAGTTCTTAAATGGGTCCATGAAAATGGTTGCCCTTGGAATAAATGGACATGTGAATATGCAGCTAAAAATGGTCATTTAGAGATTCTTAAATGGGTCCATGAGAATGGTTGCCCTTGGGATAAATGGACATGCGCATATGCAGCTGAAAATGGTCATTTGGAGGTTCTCAAATGGGTCCATGAGAGTGGTTGTCCTTGGGATGAACATGTATGTGCATTTGCAGCTAAAAATGGTCACTTAGAAGTTCTTAAATGGGCTCGTGAAAATGGTTGCATATGGAATAGCAATACATGTACTGAGGCAGTTACAAATGGTCACTTAGAAGTTCTTAAATGGGCTCATGAGAATGGTTGTTATTGGGATGCAGATGTGTGTTTAATTGCTGCTAGCAATGGTCACTTAGAAGTTCTTAAATGGGCTCGCGAAAATGGTTGCCCTTGGAATGAATCCACGTGTGCTCATGCTGCTTATAATGATCATTTCGAAGTTCTTAAATGGGCTCATAAAAATGGTTGTCCTTGGAATGAACGAACATGTACTCTTGCTGTCTATAAAGGTCGTTTCGAAATTCTTAAATGGGCTCGTAAAAATGGTTGCCCTTGGAATTATAGTTCAATATGTAATTATGCTGCCAATGTTGGACATTTAGAAATGCTTAAATGGATTCGCGAAAATGGTTGCCCTTGGAATGAATGGATATGTGTTAACGCAGCTCAAAATGGTAATTTAGAAATGCTTAAATGGATTCGCGAAAATGGTTGCCCTTGGGATGAACGAACATGTAGTTATGCTGCCAGTAATAATCAGTTGGAAGTTCTTAAATGGGCCCGTGAAAATGGTTGCCCATGGGATGAAACAACATGTATTTGTGCTGCTAAAAATGGTAATTTGGAAGTTTTAAAATGGGCAATTGAACATGATTGCCCATGGAATAATAAATGTGACATTCGGGATGATTTTATAAACTGTTATGCTATTAATGATGGTAATTTGGAAGTTATTAAATGGGCCCGCGAATGGAATAAATGTATACGTCATCATGTTGCTACAAATAGTAATTTGTTGTAAGTTCTTAAATGAATCCATAAAAATATTTATTCATAAAAATTGAGAACATTGTTATCAATTTTTATAATTAACCCAACATAACGTTAACAAAATAAAATATTTAATGTAACTTTTGTAGTAAATACTACTGTCAGCGGTGAACTTGTTACTGATGTATACTATCTAACCATGTGATTAAAAATCAATTATGCCCATTCCCAAATTCATTTGGACTTTTGTATGTTTAATCATAAAAAAATCTGTCTCTCAGTAAAAAAATGTATTTTTTCATAAAAACATATTATTTTTATATAAAAAACAACGATTAAAAAAAATATGTAAATCATTTTTGGTAATTTTTTTGAATGATTGTTTATGTTCATTTTTATGATTAAAAATATCAAAATACGCATGAATTTGGGAACGACACATAAAATATTCTTATTTTTTACTGAGAGACAGATTTTTTTATGATTAAGCATACAAAAGTCCAAATGAATTTGGGAATGGGCATAAATTTAAAATAGTATCAGCTTACAAGTCTCATTTTAAAAAAGAATGACTATATGTCCATTTCAAACGAAATATTGGCTGTATCACAAAAAAGAATGTACCCTAGTATTCAATTGATAATACATCAATAAAAATATCGGCACAAATCATAAATGAATGTAGTCGAATATTCAATTGATAATGCATCAATAAAAATATCGGCACAAACCATAAATGAATGTAGCCGAGTATTCAATTGATAATGTATCAATAAAAATATTGGTACAAATCATAAATGAACAGGTATCAAAAAGATATTATCATTATAAAAAAAATATATGTTGTTGTTATTTTTAGAAATATTTTTTTCATCCCATCCAAAAGCATTACAGTATATAATATAAGGCTTAAGTCACAGGTATTGCAATTATACCTATTTCAAATAAAACTACCATTTTATTTGTTCATTTGTATAATATACAAATGAACAGATATCAAAAACATATTCTCATCATAAAAATATTATATCATAATAATGTGATTTATTTGGATTAGAATTGACATTTGATATAATTTGACGCTGAAATTTCACTCATTTTTTTTGAAATAATATTTGTATTTCATTACCCACACGATCTTTTATATTGATACGTGAATTCTCACTATAATTATTTTTTGATCTATTTGCAGTTGTTTTACGAATTTTACATTTTTTCATATGATTATCCCTAACATCTTTCCTACTAAAGATTTTACCACATTTTTTGCATTCATGAAAAATAATTTGTTTTTGCTGTTTACGATCATAAAGGCAATCTGTTTTTCTATTTTTATGTTGATCATAAGTTGTTTTACGGTCAAAAATTCTTGAACATCTATCACAAGTATAAAAAAGAAACCGTCCATATACTAATCGACATTTATTTTTATTTGTTGTTTTTCTAGAATGTGCGGTAGATGCATTATATTTTTTTGAATTATTATTTTTTGAATCATCATTTTCTGAATCATCATTTTCTGACTCATTATTTTTTGATTCATCATTTTCTGATTTATCATTTTCCGATTCATCATTTTCTGACTCATCATTTTCTGATTCATCATTTTCCGATTCATCATTTTCTGATTCATCATTTGTTGAATTATCATTTGTTGAATTATCATTTTCTGAATCATCATTTTCTGAATCATCATTTTCTGAACTATCAGATTTGGAGAAATCTTTTTTTTTCAATTTTAATTTTAATTGTTTTATTTTTTCTTTATCAATATTTAATTTGATTTCTCGTTTTTTTATCAAATTATTAATTTTCTTTGTTGAATTATTTACAATTTGTTTTTTGTTCTTTAGAAAATTTATGGTCTTATGTTTATGACATGGGGGACATAATGCTTGTAAATTGTTTTCAGAATTGTCATTTGTAAGGCATGTTTCAATAATATGATCAATTTCATAACTGTTATTATCAAATGATCCTTGATATGCACCTTTTTTTTTCCATAAATGGCATGCATAATTTTCCAATCTTAATAAATTGGACCCTGGTTTGTTAGCACATTTGTAATATTGAGATGCTGCTATTTCATTTTTTTGTGCCGGAGTTAATTTAGACATTTTTATTATTTATTGTTATATATTTATTTTTTCTTTATATTATGATGTGTGTCGATATTTTTATTGATGTTTCATTGATGATTTTCAGCAATATTCTTTATATAATCTGTTCTAAAAATATAATAGATAACTATCAGCAATAATATATTTTCATTATTTTCGAGATTCTATTGTAATTTATTCAATTATTTTTTTTTTAGATTTTTTACTAAACTTTCTTCTTCTATTTTTGCTTCCAATTCTGCTTCTTCTTGTTCTTTTTTAAAAATTAGTTCTTCTTGTTCTTTTGTTAATTTTCTAGTTTTAATTATCATGTCTTTATGATTATACAATATTGGTCTCAGATATAATCTTAATTTTTTCCGATATCCTGGCTTTGAATAATCTATATTTTCGATAGCATTTTTTATTTTTTGCCGTGCTTTTTTTCCAAGAAAATCTTCCATATCATTGATAACTCCATCCAAGTCGTCCGTTTTTAAATCCACTAATCTCTCCAAGATTTCATCTATTTTTTCCTTTACCCATTGTTTATTCTCATAAACTTCTTCATATGAGGATTTAAGATCTGATGTATTCTCACGATGATTACTTTTTGATCCATTTGTTATTGTTTTACGAACTTTACAATTTTTTGTATGTATATCCCTCATATCTTTCTTGGCAAATAATTTATCACATTTTTTGCACTCATAAAAAATAATTTGTTTGTTACGTTCGTGTTTATCTGAGCAATCTATATTTTTATGTTGATTATAATCTGTCGCGAATACATTATAATTTTCTGAATCATTATCTTCCGAATCACTATTTTCTGAATCACTATTTTCTGAATCACTATTTTCTGAACTATCAGGTTTGAAAAGCTTCATTTTTTTCAATTTTATTTTTAATTTTAATTGTTTTGTTTTTTCTTTTTCAATACTTAATTTGTATTCCTGTATATTGTTCCTCATAAACTTTTTAGTTTTATGAGCATAACATCGATAACATAACGCTTGTAAATTTTTTTCAGAATCATCACCAGAAATATTCGTTTCAATAATATGATCAATCTTATAACCATATTCATCAAATGATCCTTTATATTCATCTTTAATTTTCCATAAATGACATTCATGATCTTCTAATCCTGGTAAATTGGAACTTGGTTTATTAGCACATTTAAAAAATTGGCTTCCTGCTATTTTAAGTTCTTGCGATTCTGATAATCCAAACATTTTTTATTATATGTTATTAGTATTCATCTTTCTTTATGTCATTTTTAGAATTAGCATATAGTCTTACGAAGAGGGTGTCTTTTTGGATCCTTATCTTTTTTTTATGTTATTTTTAGAATTAGCATATATTCTTACAAAGAAGGTGTCTTTTTTGGATCCTTATCCTTTTTTATGGATATTATAGAAATGAATAGTTTATGATACAATATCCTTATTATATTATTGATAACACTTAATGATAAAAATAACAGAATATGTAATGTATCAATGAAAATATCTACATAAATCATAAAAGAATGTCACCGAGAATTCAATTGATAATGCCTTAATAAAAATATTGACATAAATCATGAAAGAATGCCGTCGAGAATTCAATTGATAATGCCTCAGTTAGAAGTTCTTAAATGGGCCCGCAAAAATGGTTACCCATGGAATGAAAATACATGTATTTGGGCTGCTAAAAATGGTAATTTGGAAATTCTTAAATGGACCCGCGAAAATGATTGCCCTTGGAATGAAAATACATGTATTTGGGCTGCTAAAAATGGTAATTTGGAAGTTATTAAATGGGCCCGTGAATGAAATAAATGTATACGTTCTTAAATGGACCCATAAAAATTGATAACAATGTTTTCAATTTTTATAATTAAACCAACATAACGTTAACAAAATAAAATATTCAATGTTCAATGCAACTCTTTCCTTCTTTTGAGACAAGTAGCCTGTCCAATTGCATATAAAAAATCAATATAATACTTTGTTGGATTCCAATCAAAATCACTAATTAATGGATGCTCACTTGTTGTATAATCATATGGATATTTATGATGAAAATTATGTGAACCTTCACCGCCAGATATAATTGATTCAATCAAAGAATTTGCTGCTCTAATATTCGGATCATAATTTCTTGAACCAAATGTATGAGCAACACTATTAATGGTCCAAGTAACATGTAACACAAAAATCCATCGCGCAACTCCCAAAATTAGGAATCCAGTCAAAAAACTACCATAAACAATGTAGCCATAAATACCTGGTACAACAAAACACCAAAAAAGATTCCACCAAGGATCCAATGCATATTGGAACATTACAACAAAATCCTCATTCAAATCGCGTAAGTTGCATAATTTATATTTCTCAATTACAGCAACTGGAGTTTTACATAATAACCATCCCATATGCGCATAAAAAAATCCTCTATTAATATTATGGGGATCACCATCAGTATCAGCATATGCATGATGCGTACGATGAATTCTAACCCAGTTGTAAATACATTTTTGATTAGCTATGCTATTCGCAATCATCATTATGATTCTCGCTGGTAATTTTGCTTTATAGGATGAATGTGTCCACAAACGATGCGCTCCGGCAGTGATACCTAACATTCCGGAAAAATAATACAACAGAATAAATTCCATAATCAACTGCCAAAAACAATCATGATTGAATAAATGATAAATTGCATATAAAGAAGTTATATGCGCAACAATAAAAACAACGATAACCCCAACTTTTAATTCAGCCATTTGTACTATTAATCGAAGCATTAAAGCATGTTCAGATGTATTATTTTTCAATTTTTTTTGATGATTTATGTCTGTCAATGATTGTGATTTATTTAAAAAATTGAAAAAATATTATTTATCGTGTAAAATTAAACACAAAATATATGATAACAATGGGTAATCTAATAACAAGTGGTACTACAAAAATAACTATCACTGCAGAAATAATTGTCACTACGGAAACAAAAGACGCTACAAAAATAATTATCAATACAAAAACAAAGGGTACGATAGAACCAAAGAACACAATAGAATCAAAAGACACTACAGAAACCAAGAATACAGTAGACCCAAAAGAAACAAAAGAAACAAAAGAAACAAAAGAAACAAAAGAAACAAAAGAAACAAAAGAAACAAAAGAAACAAAAGAAACAAAAGAAACAAAAGAAACAAAGAACATACACAATATATCAAATGATCAATATCTGGCTAACACCAAACAAAACACAATAAAAAAACTAAATGAATATGGACTAAAGCATGACATTTTTATGAAAAAATTAACAAAATATAAAGGAGTCATTTCTGGATCATTCATGTTTATGAATTTCTTTAACGAACCAATGAAATGCAACGATATTGACATTTATGTCAATGATAACGAATATTTCAATAACATAGGTAACTATAAGACACTAGACGATGTACATGATTATTTCTTCCATCCTTTTGAAAATTACATTTTAAACAACATAACCGATAAATATCATACAAAAAATTCATATTTTTTTATTGATGGAATTCTCTATTCAAGATTATACATTTGCCGTAACATAAACATAAATTTCATCTTATTGAAAGATTCGTGTAAGACATACATAAATAATAATTTTGATTTAGATTGTTGTAAAATTATTTATGATGGAGAGAATGTTCAGGTTTTTGATATAGAAAGTTTAATTAACAGAAAATCAATGGCAAGGTATAATAAATGCAGTGTAGATAATATTTATCAAGGGAAGCCATTGTGTTGTAGCCTTGATAAAGAAAATCGATTCCAACCTGATACATTTACATTAAAAAATTCAGTTTCATATATTAAATTGAAAATATTGTATGCTGTTTATTTATTCAACAAAAAAAAGATTACTAAATTCCCAAAATATGAACACTATGAAGCAATTATATGTGAAAGTGAATCTGAAGTCGAGCCAGAATACATACAGGAAAAATTTAATGGACACTCATATATAAATTTGTATACAAATTTCATCGATGAAATTAATAAAACAATTGATTTGAATATACTATTTCGTCATGGTTCAGTAAAAAAACTGGAATATATTGAACCAATAGACGATATTGTTAAGGTAATTTCCATGATTAGAACTTTAGAAAGAATTGAAAAATATAAAAAAAGGGGTATGCTAGAAATTACATTAATAAATGATAGCTAATAATTATTTCATTTTTACACAAATGTCTAAAAATAAAATTAAAACCCGAAAATATACAATCATGATTGAATAAATGACAAATTGCATATAAAGAAGTTATATATGCAACAATAAAAACAACGATAATTCCAATTTTTAATTCAGCCATAATTCTCGGCGAGATTCTTTTTTGTGATACCAAAGAGTTTTTTAAAGATGGTCTCTTAACTCATGAGTATTGCAAAAAGTGGTATTCGAAAAAAATTGAAAAAAATATTATTTATCATGTAAAAATAAACATATAATACATTATAACGATGGGAAATTTAATAACAAGAACCACCACAGAATCAGAGAAGACTACAGAATTGACAGACATTGCAGAAATAAATACCACTACAAAAACAATAACTACTGATCAATATTTGGCTAACACTAAACAAAATACAATTGCAAAATTAAATGAATATGGATTAAATCATGACCTTTTCATGAAAGAATTAACAAAATATAATGGAGTCATTTCAGGATCATTTATGTTTATGAATTTCTTTAATAAACCAATGGAATGCAACGATATTGATATTTATGTCAATGATAATGAATATTTCAATAAGATGTATGAATATACCACATCATTTGATTTGCAAAATAATTTATTCCATCCTTTTGAAAATTACATTTTAAACAACATAACCCATAAATATCGTACAAAAAATTCATATTACTTTATTGATGGAATTCTATATTCAAGATTATACATTTACGACAAAATAAACATAAATTTCATCTTATTGAAAGATTCATGTAAGACATACATAAATAATAATTTTGATTTAGATTGTTGTAAAATTATTTATGACGGAGATAATGTTCAAGTCTTTGATATAGAAAGTTTAATTAACAGAAAATCAATGGCAAGATATAATAAATGCAGTTTAGATAATATTTATCAAGGGAAACCACTACATGGAGGATTTGATAGAACAATTTTATTCCAACCTGATTATTGTACACTAAAAAATTCAGTTCCATGTATTAAATTGAAAATGTTATATGATGTTTATTTATTCAACAAAAAAAAGATTACTGAATTTCCAAATTATGAACATAATGAATGCATCAATAATGAAAATGAAATCAATTCAGAAATCACAAATGAAAAATTTAATGGGCACTCATACATAGATCTATATACAAAATTTATTGATGAAATTAATAAAACAATTAGTTTAGATGTACTATTTTGTCACGAATCCTGGATGATAGCGAAAAAAATTAAATTAACAGACAATATTGTTAAAGTAATTTCCATGATTAGAACTTTAGAAAGAATTGAAAAATATAAAAAAAGAGGTATGAAAGAAATTACATTAGTAATTGACAACTAATAATTATTTTATTTTTATACAAATGTCTAAAAATAAAATTAACACTTTATTAAATCAAAATTAAATCAAAATTAAATCAAAATTAAATCAAAATTAAATCAAAATTAAATCAAAACCCGAAAATACACATCACCAACAGAATTATATAATTTATCCTTATCACTCAACCAATGAAACAATCCAGAACCACTAGCTAACCAATAACCAAAGGAATTCAATTCAATGATAGAAATAGCAGTCTCACCAGTATCATCAATCAATACATAAATATCCATCACTAAATCGTTCGTATTAATTTTATCACAAATGACATCAATTTTACCAGCAATGAATGTTTGAACATCATGAGCGATTGTAATTAATTGCATCTCGCATAACGAACCAAAATATCCATATGCAAACCAATTATATTGTGATATACATGTTAATTGTCGATTACGTATAAAACATCGCAATTCATGATCTTGTTGCCAATTTTTATTATACGCAACAAATGATAATGTCATAGTTGATTGTTGTAAATTAATAACATCTATCAATGCATTATATGCTCGTTTTGAGGTTATGATAGCGTCGATAACATCAATAGGAGATTTATATGGAATTTTTTTACCAGCATCTTTCATGCTACATGCATCAAATCTAGCAAACCATTCACCATCGATCCAGAATTGAGTCAATTCATTTACTAATGAATCAATTTCATCATCAAATATTTTCGGGCGACGCGTAACAATTATACCAGTTTCACAAATTGTATACAACATATGTATTTCTCGTAATGTAAAAGTATATTGCCAAACAATTGGATAACAAATTAATTCAGCATACATTGATAAATTAGTTTTTGCGATTTCTGTTTTGTAATCTTTATTTACAATTTCAATATCATTTATGTCTTTATCGTGATTATTTGAATTGAAATTTTGTGGATTGTCGATATTGGTTATGTATTCAATGTGGATCATGATTTATTGTAATACTATGTTATCATGTTGTATATATGATTTTCTTTTTCAATTTTTGTATGTTTAGAAAATCATTGCTTCACAAATTTATCTATTGGCATCAAAAAATTATCGATTGGTATCAAAAATTTATCCATTGGTATCAAAAATTTATCCATTGGCATCGAAAATTTATCCATCGGCATCGAAAATTTATCAATTGGCATCGAAAATTTATCAATTGGTATCGAAAATTTATCAATTGGTATCGAAAATTTATCAATTGGTATCAAAAATTTATCGATTGCCATCAAAAATTTATCTAATGGATATATAATAAATAATGGCACAAAATGTTGATTATGTGGTTCAAATAATAAACATTGGTATTCCCTTAAAAAAAGGAATGAATGCAAATACAATACAATCGTTCATTAATCTACTAAACAAAGAATCACATTTCAGAACATGGTTTTATCAAAACCTTCATGAATTGCGAAAAATAACAACAAAGTATGGCGCTAAACTTATTGATGAATACTATTCTGATGATGTTATATTTGAATTAAAATCCCAACAAGAAAAACAATTAGTACGTATGCAAAAAAAACGTCCAATCGAAATACCAGATATGCCAGAAGATATGCCAGAAGATATGCCAGAAAATATGAAAGAACATTTGCAAGATATACAAAAACATTTGGAAGATATGCGTGCACAAAAAAAAAGGAGATTAGCTAATGTTCCATCATATCATCTTCCACCTGCTATTTCTGTATATGGAGGTGTTCCACCAAAAGTTGATCCCCAATTAAATGATCCCCAATTAAATGATCCTCAATTAAATGATCCCCAATTAAATGATCCTCAAATAGAACCAGAATCATTATTAATCGGAACAATAATTTATGTCCACGCAGATCATCCACCAACGATTCAAAAGAATAAAGAATTGCATCATTCAATTGTATTTCCAAACATATCAACACAAATTGCAAGTGAAACGCAACCTAGTCAGGAAAAAGGAATCACATCCATACACACACAAATTGCAAGTAAAACGCAATCTAGTCAGGAGGGACAAGAAGAGAAACAAGAAGAACATAATCTTTCAAACTTCAACCTTGATAAATTACACATCCCAAAATCTTCTCCCATAAAAACAATGGAAAAAATGGATGTACCAGAAAAAAAAGATAGATTAATATACTTAATAGGCATTTCAGAAAAGAAATATGTCATGAAAATTACAACACCATATAAACATTATTTCAAAGAAATTCTCATTTATCAAGAGTTAACCGAAAAAACACAAAATACTGATCTTAGTGAATACATAATTAAATCATATGATAATGGACAATTGAATTTAACAGATGGTGAAACATTGATAATCAATCATAAAGTGTACAATATAAATCCAAAAATTGTAGGTAATGATTTTTACTCACAAATAAAACAACTAGAACAAATTCCATCTAAACCACATCCCTACTACAATATTTTGGAATATCGTGAATCATTTATAGTTTTTAGTAATTATTTATCAAAACATTTATCAAAACATTTATCAAAACATTTATCAAAACATAATGATATATGTAATATAACAAAAGATGTTATAAGAATTTTGTATTTGCTAAACAAAAAATATGGTTTCTGTCACATGGATTTGCATTCAAATAATTTATTGATAAATAATGACAAGCCCATATTATACGATTTTGATCGGTCATTCACAAGGGATATAAACAATGGTGTACATTCCACAGCCACTCTATCTAATTGTAAAAGAATATATACGACAACATTAGATGTTTTTTTTCAAAAAAATAATCAATTCACAACATGTAAATCAATAGTCGATACATTTTTTCAAAATGGTGATGAATACAAAAATGGATTTTTACTTGATGTTATCAAGTATATTTATTTTGCTCACCCAAAAATAACAACTATTTTCAAATGCGATATTCTATTAGCAAACAATAAATTTCAAAATTTGATACCATATTTACAAAATTTAATTAATGACAATAACACATTCAAGAAAATTGTGATTGAAAAAAATTTTAATAAACCGATATATCATGAATTGTATTTTATGGAAGAAGTTATTGAATACAAAGATCTTTATGATGTAATTTCTGAATTCGTTGAAAATGGTGGAAATAATGATGGAAATAATGATGGAAATAATGATGGAAATAATGGTGGAAGTAGTGATTTGTATTTTAATAAATATTTAGAAGCAAAAAAAAAATATCTTCAATTTAAAAAGTCGATGACATTATAATCTTGATTAAGGGTTCACTTTGTGAAAATATATAAATGTGTTACACATCCAATTTGGACAGGTTCAATAAACTATTGAAATATAGATTTTCAAAAACAGCACACTAAAAAAGACCAATGCTATAATACAAATTCATTTAACCAACAAATTTATCCACTTACTGATATTTTCAATATTCTCAAAACACAACATGTGAAATGGAATATCAGTGAATAATTTAACTAAAAACATCATTTTAATTTGCTGTTGAACATACTTTTGCAAATATCTATAGTTGCAAACTAATGAAAATGTATTACATTTAATTAAATTGAATTGTTTATCAATTAATTCATTAGTGTGCGGACACACCATCCAAATAGATTTTTGAATGTAATTTATTTGTTCCAAATTATTGTCAAAAATGAACACATGATTTCCATTATATGCATACAAAAAATTATCGCATTTTTGGAATGTGAAAATTATGTCATTGTAATTTTCATTGTAAAAGTAATACATTGTTTTTTTTATGATTACATCAGTTACTATATTTATTATAATTAAGTATACGCTGTGTGAATTTATACCAGTATATATAAGAATTTCATTGGTAAACCAATAACTTTTCTTACATAGTCTATTTAAATAAATACCAGTCAATGTTTTTGTTGTTATATTTTTTTGATCTATTTGTAGAACTTCATTAATTCTCGATATCGTTATTTTTGCAAATGGTATGGTGAAATCAATATATGTGATCATTTTTTGATTTGGCGATATACTTGGCTTTACAAGTCCATAGCCATGAATAAATGAATTATGATGTTCATTGTCAAAAAATTGATGTGGTAATGGGGATAGATGTGTATCATTCAAATTATATAAATATGTTGCTGTTATGAAATAATTTTGATTATTGCAATTGAAAAATAACATACATAATCTCGAAAAATGTATATAATCCTGTTTTAAAACTCGTTCAGTTAATTGATCGATTATGACAAAAAAATCATTTGATATTAACAAAAGACAGTATCTATCATCCGAAGAAATCATTAGTTTGCATTCAACTAATCTAGAATACCCTGTAATAGTATCACGTTTATAAATCTGTTTGTATCTGTTTGTAACTATATTATATGATAATATGCAAATTTTACCAGAATAATCTTTACAAACAATGAGTACCTGAGGATTTGATGCATCGTGAAATGATGCAATAGATACAATGTCGTAATAATTGGGAGATATAGTCAATGACATATCGATGACTATGAAATAGAATTATTTTGTAGAACATTTGATGGTACATCCTAATGATTATTATTTCAATTTTTTTATGTTTATATGTATTGCAATTATAAACTTAAGACCGATTTTAAACATCCAATACTTTTTTAGTTATGTTATCATTTTAGTTATGTTATCATTGCATTCGTCCTGATTCAAAAAATTAATTAATGTACTGTAGTTAATCTTTAAAAATCATCGTTTTTTCCGAAGAATCATGAAAATGATTAAACGAAAAAATCCAAATAAATTTCGAGACAGACACACAATCTAATAAAAATCACTTTATGACATGATCTGCTAGCTCTCTGTAATACTCTCTTTTTTTAGCTGAATCCATGGTGATCATGAGATTATATAAATCGTCAATGTCTTGCATTTCATTTTTTTCCTCTTTTTTGATTTTTTCCAGTTGCACTTCGATTTTTTTCGGTTGCACTTCAATTCGTTCCTTTTGCATTTCAGAATCCACATTCACACACTGATTTATTTCATTATCACAATTTTTCATTGAATAAAATTTTAATTGGTTATTCAATTGGCCACATAAACGTAATCTCACCAATTGGAACATAATGTGTATATTGTCAATTGGTGATCAAATAATAATAGATTATTGATTTTTCAGTTTTTTCAATGACATTGACATTCACAAAAAAAATTGAAAATTGAACTGTTTGAATGACTTACTTCAAAGATGACACTTTAGCAATCATAAACAATACAAAATAAATGCAACAGACTCAGAACGGAATTTGTTTTGTGTGTAATGCACAATTTCCAATTGCAGAATGCAAAAAACATATGAATGAATGTGTCAACAACATGATTGCAGAAACTGACAATTCAAATCAATCCTTAACAATATTACATTTAGTTGCAGAAGTTGATCCAAAATACTGGCTTTATGTGATTGTTAGAAGTGATGCAACACTGAAAGATTTGAATAAATTTTTAAGAGAATATTGGATGGAAGATGATCATTTGAGCTGTTTTGAATACATATCAGCAATCACAACGATACCCACAATGACTCTCAAAGAAATTCCAATGAAAAGCACTATAAAAACCGTTTTTTGTGATACTAGTGTCAATGTACAATACATCTTTGATTATGGTGCGTGGACATATGTTTATATAAAATTAGTCGGTATAGCTGTATCAAAAAAGGAAATAAGTCATCCAATGGTCATAGCAAAGAATGTTCCATTGTATCATGAATGTACTGAATGTAAAAAAGCACCCGGTGTTGCATTATGTTCTTGTGATAAATGCATGTGTGAAGGATGTTCTGTTAATGGATGTGCTGAGTGTCAATTAGAACAGGATGAATTAAGTCCGGTATTCGATTCTCCCAGAATGGGCCGCGGAGGATTCGATGGATCTGATTGTAATCAGGAGATTTACAATTACAATTATGTTCCACCTAAAAAAAAGTCGAAGTGAGCTTTATTATGATAGAACAATTGGTTCAAATTATAAAGAATACACTTCTTAATCAATATTGACGACATGTCATCAATAAAAATATAAACAAACGTAATATAAAGAATATAATTAAAAATTCAATTGATGATTTATCAATCGAATTTTTAACAATGATAATGTACAAATTAAATTAAAAAAAAAATTGAAATTATTATTTATTGTTATTGACTTTAATAAAGAAAAACATTAAATGAACACAAAATTATCATACTTGATAATAAGACAAATTTCTATTTTTTTCTATAAAATCAAATTGCGAAATGAATTTAGTTTGGAGATTAGTATCCAAAATGTTTTGGATAAAAAATAAACCAATAAAAAGTACAGATATTGTTGATAAATTAATCAATTGAATAAAAAACAAGAAAGTTTGTTGAACTAGTTTGCTTATCATTTCTTAAAACATGATTAAGGTTCATAAATAAAAAATAAAAATGAACACTCTAAGCATTTCTTAAGTCACCAGTATTGTAAGTCCATTTTGTTTTAAAAAATCGAAGCATTAATCATCATCTATATCAGTATGTAAAATAATTCAATTGATAATCCATCAATGAAAATATCAGCGCAAATCATAAAAGAATATAGCCGATAATTCGATTGATAATACGTCAATTGAACTCTCTATACAAATTATAAAAGAATGTAACTGATAATTCAATTGATAATCCATCGATAACAACATTAGTGTAAATCATAAAAGAATATACCCAATAATTCAATTGATAATTCATCAATAAAAACAAAAACATCGGGTCAAATCATAAAAGAATGTAGCCGAGAATTCAATTAATAATGCATCAATCATATAATTAATATAAGCGATCGATTTCAAACTTTCCTGTTCAACTTAAAAAAAAAAATGAAATTGGCTCCTTACTATCTTTACAATAATGAGTAAACAATGAAAAAATCTAGTTAAAAATGAACAGCTTCGGTATTCCTTAAGTCACCAGCATTGCATGGACTTATACTTATCTTGATTTCAATGAATTGAAACGGACCGCAAATAATGATTGGAATTCAGATATATATGCTATTTCTACACGTAATAAATATGTAGAAGAATTTTTGAAATAGTCTTTGGAATTGGACATGAAAATTACATTGTTATTTGGAATGGCATAAGATAATTAAATATAAAAAATTGATTTAATATTTGCTTATCGAGTTTAAATTGAATAATAGCATCAAATGAATATAACATTACCATGCCAGGATCATAGGGCAATTTTTCATTTTTTCTCTACAATCAAATTACAAAATAAATTTAATTCGGAGTCTAATATCCAAATGAATCAATTATTGCCATGGGAGATCATAAATCAAATTTCTATTTTTTCTATACAATCAAATTACGAAATGAATTTAATTTGGAGACTGGTATCCAAAATATTTTGGGAAAAAATCAAACCAATAAAAAATAAAAATATTGTTGAGAAATTAGTTAATTTAATTGTTTCGCATGCTGATATAAATGATAATTATT
>Ga0206811_1054_pt1 | contig 32782 bp, 38 predicted proteins | sample Alteio_BWOrgCont_53_FD_152886 | JGI IMG/M metagenome (GOLD analysis project Ga0206811, IMG submission 152886) | Enriched cells from forest soil in Barre Woods Harvard Forest LTER site, Petersham, Massachusetts, United States -... | ecosystem: Environmental > Terrestrial > Soil > Temperate forest >... | reverse complement strand
TGATGAGTAAACTCCGAATAATTGGGAGTATTAAACGTTTCGCCCCGCAATAAATCTTCTTGTTCACAATATTTAAGCCATGCATCGATGAAAGCTCTACTCGCTACGGAATTGCGTACAGCAATGATCCCTGCCCATACATGGTGTCCATTACGACAATTATCGCCAGTACAATTGAGTGCCGCAAATGTATCTGCACTAGCAATTGTTGCAGCCACGCCCAAACCTTTTGGATCATACACGAAAGTTAATATATCTTTGTTGTCTGCAAATTGCTTAGTCAAATATTGGCGCAGTGGTTGACGAATTATTAGACCTGAGTCTGCGTATACAACTACGGAACCATCTGGTACATTCTGTAGTGTTTTTAAAATTAGATATGGTTTCCAAAGCCAATAACCGGCGCCCATTTTTTCTTGCAAAATTGTATGTTGTTTAAAATAATTTGGATCAATATGATCGCGTTTGTAATTTAAAATAAAATCAAATCCGCGATTAATAGCAGATGTAGCTAATATATTGCGATTTTGAAAATAAACATCTTTTCCATCAGCATAGGAAATTAAATAAAAATCCACAGGATCTGCATCCGTTACAGCCACATGGTTTGGTTTCTGCGTGGATACATCTATAATGTTAATCATATGCAGAAAAAGAATATTTAACAGCAAAGAGCCCAGAAGAATCACTCCAATCAAAACATTTTTCCATCTGATCTGTAATAACATAATATTTCCCAGACAATATAAACTTTTTACAATTGGGCTATCAATATCACGTTCTCTCTGCCATCCAATTGCTAATGATTATACATGATTCTTTAGTATACGAAATGCACATTGTATGTAGATTAGCTCGTGACGCATAGTGCTACAATAACTTGACTCACCCATAATATGTTATGTGCCTTCCTATAATTTATTTACTAAATGCCTCTTCTGTACTAACTTTTAATTAACATATAAGTAATTGAAAGGTTCTCTCAATGCAATTCGCAGCACGCAAAATTATAGTTCTAGCCACAATATTTGTTGTGTCGCTAACTATGTCGTTTGCGAGCTTTTCTGTCCCATCTTATCATTTCTCTGGAATAGCAGCTGGAGATCACTTCAAGACCGCTGGTGCCTGGATGAGACCTTTTTATGAAGGAGGCAAACAAAATAATCATGGAGATTTATTAGGCTATAGAGCTAATACGCTTGGTATTGTGTTTGGATTTGATGAAGAAATTCTTGATCGTCTCAAATTAGGCCTTGCGCTAAGTTATGCTGGTACAAAAGTAAATTATTTAAATCATCATGATTCACACACTCATATTTACACTAGACTGGCAACATTTTATGGCACATATCAGTTTTGTAATGCAGTATATCTAGATTGGTTGTTCTCGGGAGGTGAAACCTTTGACAAGGGACAACGTGTAACGGATCTTGTAGTCAATCACTTTAGATATGATGGCAAACAATTCTCAATTGCAGCAATTGTAAGTAAAGATTATTTGCGCAATAAGATATTTTTTACCCCTAGAATAACCGCAAACTATGTATATTTGAATCACGATGAGCATTCAGAAACTGTAGATGGTAATCAAGTTTTAAGTGTGCCCTTCTATGATTCTAATGTATTTACATTGGGTGCCGGCATATCAGGTGCACAGATAGTGAGATGCCGTAAGTATGCATTGAAGCCTGAATTACAGGCAATGCTTTATTACGATATAGTAAGTGGCAAACAAAATTCTTCTTCGGCGTTTATTATAGGTGGTCCAGCACTAGCCACAACAGCTACTCCAGGAAGGTTAACAGCACAAATCGGCGCTAGTATGACTTTTAATATTAAAGAGTTCAGCTTAAAACTTGAATACGATTTACAAGCTAAAACAAACTATTTTAATAATATTGCATATATTAATCTAAGATATATATTTTAAATTAAGAGCAATTACTAAACAACTAAAAAACTTTTTACTGACGAATCTTAACACCTATTTCCACTCCTTCAATTAGTTGTATCGCATGTAGAACAGCACAGAAATTACTAGTTGTAGGATTGCCGTTGGCACTAAGCATTCTTTGTAGGCTTTTGTCACTAATTTTTGTTTTTTTAGATAATTTTTCAAATGAAATTCCAGAATTAACATAATCTCTAAGAAGAGCCTTAGCTGTTGCAAGATCACCAGCTAAAAATTCATTAATTGCATCTTCTAATAAACCAATTCTAAAGGCAGAGTCTTTAAGCGCACGCTCTTGCACAATTTCTTTAAACTTTTTGGTTAAAACCATAATTCCATCCTAATGCAAAGTCTTTCTCTTATATTCATTTAACAACTCAATAGCTTGCTCAATATCCTTATTTTGACGCCGCTTTGTTCCACCTGTTAGCAATAAGATAATATTTTCGCCTACTTTTCCAAAATAAATTCTATATCCAGGGCCGGAATTTATTTTAAATTCCAAAACCCCGCCACCGACAGATTTAGTATTGGTAAAATTCCCATTCTCCATCTTATATAGAGCAGCTGTAATTTTGTTTGCCGTATTTGCATCTAGCCTTGCAAACCAATCTCTGAAATATGCCTTACCATTAGCGCTGGTATACGCTATAACTTCATAATAGCACAAAGGTAACATATATGTGACCAACATTCAAAATAATTTAAACAATGAGGCTAGCAAATCTTTGAATTAATTTTGATCGGTAATTTAGCTACTGCAGTCCAATACATGATATGGATTGGTACATGTGACCAGGATCCAACAATGATGGTATTATCGAAAGTATTGATATGTCCAAAGCTCACGGTGTTGCAGACTAAGCAAGCAATAGGTATCCTAATTAAATATAGAATATAGTCTTTCAGGAGTTATTATGCCGCAAGTAAATGTATATTTAGCTGGTCCAGATGTATTTTATCCAGACGCAAAACAACGTGGTGAAGACAAAAGAATTGCTTTAGCAAATTATAATTTAGTTGGGCATTATCCCCTAGATAATGAACTGGAATCACAACCAGATCGTTTTGCTTTTGGACTAGCTATAGGCAAAGCAAATGAGCAAATGATGAGTAAGTGCCAAGTTATTTTGGCCAACATGGATCCATGGCATGGACCTGGCGCTGACAATGGCACAACCTTTGAAATGGGCTTTATGAGTGCATTGGCTAATAACAATCCAGATATTTTAATTGTTGGGTATTATTCTCACAGTATGCCGCATAACTTTGCAACACGCGTAGCAAAAATGGTTTATGCAGACAAAGTTTTCAGAGATGCTAATCGCAAATTAGTTGGCAGCAATGGTTTAACCATTGAAGATTTTGATATGCAGGATAATCTTATGTTAATCCATGCTGTTCATAAGACGGGTGGCAAAATTTTTGGAAGTTTTGAAGAAGCTGCGCAAAATATTCACGCGTTATTAGCTATAAAGAAAGAGACCAAAGCAAGCGCTTATTTTATGCCAATGTTTAATCGTGAAAGTAAACAAGCATATATGTTTGCACTATCAGGTGTAGTAGTGGGTGCATTATCTACTGCTGTTGTCTTAAGCTCTAATACCATGAAACCAAGGTAAATTTTGTAACAATATGAATAATCAGACAAACATTATCAAATGGAGAGCATTTCAGAGAATATATACAATGGGCATTAAAAAATATGTCTGAAATATGAGTATAACTTTTTACTGAGCGGTTCCTTTAGATCTACTTAGCCATTTTCTCTTAACAAAAACCCACAACGACGTAGCCACAACAACCACAATAACAAATATTGCGTAACTAGTAATATTTACGTTGCTCTGGGTATTTTGAACCTGTTTCTTTTCTGCAAGCAAACTTTCCATAAATTTGGCTTGTAGTTCTAATTCTTCATTTTCATAGACTATCTCTTCTGAAGGAAGCCACGTCTTGCCGTGCTCTGAAATTCTTGCAGATTTCAAATACCCGTCACTATTTACGATTTGCTGTGATTCTATATAATTTCCAAACTTTGCTACGATATTGAACGATTGATCATGAGATTTGCTGACGGTAAAATATTCTGCAGACGTTTCATTTGAAATGGTACTTGCTTGACTTCGTGCAACATCGGCATTCAAGGGCTTCCTATATGTTTTATAGGTTCGATCCACATTACTCCAATATGCTCTTAAATAATCTTGAAAAAAATTTATATTTTTTTCTTTAAGCGCTATTAATATGTCATTTCTCATTTCTACAAAATCCACTCCAGACATTGTAGATTTTATTGGTACAACCTTAAATGAAAAACCAAAGGCATTATCTTTCATATGTAAATGCAATTCTGTCAAATGCTTTTGTAAATCAAAAAGCTGTATATCATTTGCATCTACATAAATAAAATATTTATCATTGGGAGTAAAATCTAAGATTGTCATACGCAAAATGTCTGAAGCAACCGCAAACGCTGCTTTATCGCCATTGATGCCTTTCGCTAAAAAATAAGAAAAATATTTATATAGTGGGCTTTTTTTACAGATACTATGATCTACAACAACAATTTTAGCGTCATTTAAGCGGCCTATTTCTTGAGGGTCTAACTCTTTGATATTTGTCCATAATATAACTCCAAACTCGGCCTTTGCAGCATCAGCAATCCATGATGATAAGTTTGGGATAATTGCAGGATGTAATTTACCGCCAGATTCAGTTAACCAGATACCATGTATGTTACCGCGCATTCTTAAAATCCTTTTATATAATATGCACCACTTTACCGTTTGTTCCAGAGTTAGGCATAACCTATCTCCACGGCCATTATACTATGATTTGTTGTCATTCGTTATTCTTGTTGCTGACATAACAGCAAACTATAAAATAATACATGATCATGGTTTATACTTTATATATACCCACAATCTATGAACTAGCGGAACTACACTTCAAGAATCATAGCAAATTTAGTAACTGTTTTCAGGGGAATATGCAATGCTACCTGCAGGCAATCATGAAGTTCTACGCAAAGTAGGTCTAACTATGTGCCTATTAGCTATAGGACTTGCCATAGCCGTTCTATTAGGCTGGGTATATAATATTCAAGTTCTTAAGAGCATTGTGCCAGGCGCTATCACCTTTAAAGCCAATACTGCTATAACAATGCTGCTAAGCGGGATAGCAATGGCGCTTTTATATCGCGAACGAATTGAGAATACATCCAAGATATGCATAATGATCCTGTCTTTGGCAGTGATAGCTTTATCTGCCCTCAGCTTATGCGAGGACTTTTTTTTCCTAGATCTTGGGATTGATCAATTTATATTTAAAGATGTCATCGATGCAGAAAATCCAATACCCGGGCATATGCCAGCATCCAGCGCCTACTGTTATATATTGCTAGGGATTGCGATACTAATTGGATCCCAACCCGTCTTCGAAAAAATAAGATTGCCTATTCTTGCTACTGTAAGTACTACGGTATTAATGATTTGTGGATTGGCATTTATAGGCAAGACATTTGCCTTTATGTATAAGGTACAATTTTGGGGCAGTGCTGGAATGGCTGTTCATGCTGCCGCAGGAACCATGCTATTAGCTACTGCAATGCTGGTGATCACTCTCAAAGATTATAAACTTACATGGTCCATGGACAAGTTAATCACTGGAGTGTTTGCGCTAGGCATTGTGCTGTTATTAGGAGCTGCGTCTGAATCTTACCGATTTACTATATTGCTACAAGACAACATTAAATTGGTGGCTTATACACAAAATGTTCTAGTAGAAATAGGAGAAATTATAGAGGACTCGGCGGTTTTACAAAATGGACAACGAGGTTATCTTATAACCGGGGATGCAAAATTATTAGCCAGCCGCGAAAAAATTAAACAAAAAACGCAACAAGACATTGTGGACCTCGATGAACTTATCCCTAGTGATAGTGACGGACAAAAATCTGTTGAAAAAATAAGAAAATTAATGACAGAACGAATGGCATGGGAAGAACAGACTATTTTAGCAGTGAAACTGCATAGTTTAAGCTATGCGCAGCATATGATTGCCAGTGGCAAGGGAATTCAGCTTGCAGATGAAATGAATACTGTGCTTACCACAATGGAGCAAGAACAGTATACCTTGCTTGCCAAGTATCAACAGCAAGCAAATGACACCTCAACAAGAACATTTTTACTATTACCATTGCAAGTTTTTTTTAGTATGACAATATTGATTCTCGGGTTGTTTTTACTCAATAGCAATATCATTGCACGCAGAAAAAACGAAGCCGCCCGTATACAACTTGATGCTATAGTCCAGTCCTCTGCTGATGCTATTATTGGCAAAGATCTTAATAGCATAGTAACAAGCTGGAATGCCGCAGCTGAAAAAATGTTTGGATATTCCGCGCACGACATGCTGGGGCAATCCATTATGCTACTAATTCCACCTGACAGATATGCGGAAGAGTCTGTAATTATCAATAAAATAAAGCACGGAGAAACAATAGAGCATTTTGAGACCGAGAGAATAAGAAAGGATGGCACGCTCATGAATGTTTCGGTTACCGCTTCCCCAATTAGAGATAATGACAATAATATTATAGGTGTCTCAAAAATAGCTCGTGACATTACAAATCAAAAACAACTCGAGAAACAGTTACAACAAAGCCAGAAGATGGAAGCTATTGGACAGCTAACAGGAGGTATAGCGCACGACTTCAACAATTTACTTGGGATTATCATTGGCAATCTAGATTTGATTGAAGAGCAAATTGCAAGTAACAAAGAAGTTCTTGAAAATGTCCATGACGCACAAAAAGCTGCAATACGTGGAGCAGATTTAACCAAACGTCTGCTTGCATTTTCAAGACTGCAGCAATTAAATCCTACACCAACGTCTTTGGAAAATTCTATTAATAACATTATGGCAATGGCAGCCAGGACATTAGGGCCTGAGATCAGGATTATAACAAAACTAGATAATTCTGTTCCGCCAGTTTTCGTAGATCCAGCAGGTTTAGAGAGCGCACTACTCAATTTGGCGGTCAATGCGCGTGATGCAATGCCGCATGGCGGTTCGATCACAATTTCTACACAACTCGTTGATTTAGACGAACATTTCTTGTTAACGCGTGATAAAGACCTAAAACCTGGTCGTTACGCTCATATCATGTTATCCGATACTGGGCATGGCATGTCCGCTGAGGTACTGGCGAAGGTATTTGAGCCATTTTTTACTACAAAACCCCGGGGTAAAGGCACTGGCTTGGGCTTGTCTATGGTGTACGGTTTCGTCAAGCAATCAGGCGGTTTAATCAGAATTTACAGTGAAATAAATCATGGAACTACCATATCAATGTTTCTGCCCCTCACCGAAGAATCTGCGCTCCCCATAAAAGAAGTTGCTATTGACAAAAATAAATTTACAGCTAATGCAAATGGTACGGTACTGGTCGTAGATGATGAAATTGCTTTACTAAAAATTGCAGTTACTTTTCTTGAAAAGATTGGGTACAAGGTTCTACGTGCAGCGGATGGGCCTAGCGCCCTTGTGATTTTAGAGCGTGAAAAAAACATTGATCTACTGTTAACAGATATCATAATGTCAGGCGGAATTAATGGTGTGGAACTAGCCGCTAAGGCTCGACAAATCAAACCAAATATCAAAGTCGTATATTCATCTGGATTCCCATCAGAGGCCTTGGCTGAGAGAAGCGGCGCAAAAATCGATGGGCCGTTATTAAACAAGCCGTATAATAGGAAAATTTTTGTTGAAACTATTCTCAACGTAATGGAGCAACAAATAAACAATGACTAATAATACGACTATACAAATTTTAGTTATAGACGATGAATGCGAAATCGGTAAATTGATAGCAACCGCTGCAAAGACCATGGAAATCAACTGCACTACTACTTCAACTGTAGATTGTTTTATAGCTGCTATTAATCCAAATGTAACTCTTATGATGATTGATTTGATGATGCCGGATATAGATGGGGTAGAATTACTCAGAAAGCTTGGTCAGCAACAGTGCAAGACTAAGATCATTCTAATGAGTGGTGTTGACAAACGAGTGCTACAAAGTGCTCAAGATATGGCCGACTCACTTGGCCTTACCGTTGTTGGTATAATACAGAAACCATTTAGACTGGCTGAACTTAAACAAATGCTAATGAATCACACGAGTCAGCATATATCTGACAAAACCTCTATAGCCACATCGACTCCAGGGAAAGAGCCTACATTGAAAGAAATCACCAAGGAGGAGTTTCTTCTAGGCATAGAGCGTAAAGAATTTATTCTTTATTATCAACCACAGATTGAAATTGCCACAGGCAAAATGGTTGGATTAGAAGCTTTAGTCCGTTGGCAACATCCAGAACGAGGGCTTTTGCTTCCAGATTCTTTCATTAATCAAGCAGAAGCATTAGGGACAATCGATCAGTTAGGATGGCTGGTAGCAGAAAAGGCACTAAATGAGATCAAACAATTTACAAAAAAAGATGGAACGGTGCCCACACTATCAATCAATGTTTCTCCTTATTCACTACAAGATCTACAGTTTCCGGATAAGTTTATCGCAATTGTAAAACTATGCAACGTTGATCCAGAAAATATTATACTTGAAGTTACCGAGAGTGGGCTATTTAAAGAATTATCAAGTGCCTTGGACATCCTTACCAGATTAAGGATGAAGAAATGCAAATTATCTATCGATGATTTCGGCACCGGGTATGCAATGATCCAACAATTGCAGCATGTTCCGGCCACGGAATTAAAGATCGATAAATCATTAGTGCAAGATATGCACAAAGATAGCACTTGCATAATGATAAAGAAAATTATAGAGATGGGACATGATCTTAAGATGCAAATTGTGGCTGAAGGAGTAGAGACCGATGAGCAAGTAGAATTTTTACGCATCAACAAATGTGATATAGCCCAAGGATATTTGTTTAGCAAACCTAGGTCAATACAGGAACTGCTAGAATGGATTAGTAAGCATGAGGTTTAAATAAAACTGCCTATGCAAAGACATAGTTTTTTGAAAAATCCGCGTAAGATAACGTGAAAATATTATCTCATGCGGATTTATTAATCCAATCCTGCTCTACATTACAACTCGCATACATTCGGTTGCATGAACGGCTAGTGGGTCAAAATTGTCTCTAACCTGCTGCCGCATCTCAGGATCATTGATCCGATCTATTGGACCTTCTTCATGGCATTTACATACTTTTAGAAAATCATTTAACGCTTTCTCTTTAGTAACACCAGGAGGAACAATTGCAGTAAGACCAGATCTTAAGGTCATTATTAAGTCTCCATCAAACCGCGATATTTTATCTTTAGCATTTAATAAATCAAATACCTGTTTCAGCATATTTTCCACTTCTCTTTGGTCGCGCGCTAAGGTATAACATCGCACAATAAAATGTAACTCAGCAAAAGATGCCCGTAAATCTAAGCGTAAATCCGGCAAATCGCTCAAAAATGACAAGGTTGCATATAGGCAAAATCCAGCATGATCCCACGTGCGTTTTTCATTAGCATGTTTCCATTTATGTACCGGCATTGCTGAAAGATGTTTAACTACTAATTTAATCAGTGCCAAACATGTGGCAATTTCATCTTGATCTGGACAAGCTTGTTTAATTGTGAAGGCATATAAATACCTTGATAAACATTCAACCGGTGTAGTGTACACTTCATTAGAGTTTAACCAGGCATTAAAAATAGAATTGATTACTGGCTTATCTGGATCTTTCTCACGCTGGTACATATCAATACATAAAGTAGCATATAACTCAGTATCAGGTAAAAACATTGGGCTTATATTGTTATCACCTAGCAAATCAACAAAACCTCTTCCCCAAATATTACCCTGGCGCATTTTTCCGCGTAATTCCATTTGGTCTTGAATTAAACGATATACGCGTGTTATAGCTTCTGCCCCACCCTTTTTAAATTCACGCACCAGGCGATCATTTGGATCTTTAGGCTGAAAGTTAAACACATTTTTAAAATCTGGACCAAATGCAGCCGGATCAATTAGCACTTGTTTATCAGACAAACGTGCTCCCATACGATTATAAAATAGTTTTAGTGGTACTTCTGCCCATGCATGTGCTGCTTTACGTTCTGCTGATTTTAGATCCGTTGCAGGTACAGCATATTCCCTATCTTTAAAAATACATAACGCATTTAAGCCTTGGCGATTTTTTGCTATTAATAATGGGCTAGCGGCTTGTAAACTTACATCCTCTGTCATTCGTGGGACAATATATTCGAAATATTTTCTTAATCGATGCGGATCTGCAACTTTGCCAATTAATTCTTGTACAAAAGTGTTACCATCATCATCACGGAAATATTCCATTACTGGCACATAATTTAGTTGGGCATGACTATCAAGAAATCTAGCAAATTTTCTTTGTATAGAACTAATATATATAGGAAATATCATTTTAAGAATTTTCAATGAATCATCTTGATTTGGATCTCTGTGTCGCACCCAAAAATGCATTAGTCCTTTACGTTTATTATCTAAATGAGCTAAAGCATCTTCTGCTTGATTAATCACCGATTCATTAATTAATTGCTCAATCACTTCAAACGGTACCTTACGATTGGCTAAAGCCAACATCAATAAAGTTGGCCGACCATGGTGAGTTTCAGTCACAATCTCTGGGTTGCTATGTAACAACGCAGTAAAGTTTGCTCTAAGCACTTTGGAAAAGGCAGGTGTTTCTATCCATCTCACAGCAGTTTCAAAAGGCGTTGTTACGGTCAGCTGCTCTTGACTATCCAGACTTGATAAATCATCATCTACCGGTGCTGCTTTAGCAGCAGCTGTTACCCTCACAGATTTTGCCAGTCTATGCGTCATTAGATCAGTAGCAGTGACTGTTTTATCAACTGGTTCAGAAGCAAGTAACTCGCTCTCTACTACTACTTGATGCTTATCTTTGCATGCTGCAGTTTCTATAGCCTTTGCTATTCCATTACAAAGGTCTATACACTTATTTTGTAAGCGGATCGGACAATGCTTAAATAAGATATCATGAATATTATGATCGCAAAAAAATTGCAAGACTTCAGCCCGAAATGCTTCTACAGGATAATTTAAAGTTATTTCTACGATTACCGTAGTTAGTTGATCACCTGTAGATCGTGTGCCATCTGTTTTATCAGCCCGCAAATGTGCTAGTGCTTGCATGCAAAGCATTAATTCCAAGATCGGACAATTATCAAATAGTTGTCTAAGAATATTTGACAGTGATATTTTACGTAATGCTGGCATATCCTGACATGTTTGCACAATGTCACCTAATATTGCTTTAGCTTTATCTAGACTATCAATTATTTTATGTTTGCCAGCAAGCGATAGAAGCGTAGCTTTGCCCAGCTCAATATCGAAGTGTTCATCGAGTTCAACTTTAACAGCAGATGCTTTAGGCAAAAACATCGTCCTATCAGATGTGCCATTCGCAACCAGCACTGGCCGTTTTTCTACAGCAGTTGCTGTGTCTCTATTTTCTTGAGCCAAACGCAATTTGCGCCAAAATTCTGCCGCATGGTTTATAACATGCTCTTTTTCTTGTTTAGGTGTAACAGCTACTCCATCTGCATGCGAACTGCCAGAGTATTTTATATGTTGCTCACGCCTTACCTCTTCACCAACAAAGTCCACAAAACCTCGAAATGTTCGTGGTCTCACAATTCTTTGATGATAAATACTTCTATTGTACTCCGCTATGTAATGCAGCATTGATTGAGTGTTGAGCCAATATTGCACAAGTTCATATACTTTTTCTTCAGCATCATCAGGTGATCCATGACCATAGAAAGGTGGTGCCGAAAAAGCTGGATTGGAAAAGAAAATAAACTGCAATTTTCTTGCAACTCTTGGATCATCAAGATTAACTTTCACATCTCTTATTAGGGTTTTATCTTCATTAAAGATATAATTAACCACCTGAGGCTCACAGATTCTTCCGTCTTGTGCTTGTATTAAATCTCCCCCATAAGGATTGAGGATTCTATATATCCAATATCCGCAAGAGCCGGTGACTTTTAGAAATTGTAGATCTGGATCTCTGGCAGATAATTTATAGTTATTCATGATTGCAAAAAAATAGCCTGGTGGCGGCCTAGTAAACGTCATATCGTCATCTTGTAGCACTCCTACTACATTAACCTCACCAATCACTTTTAACAGCAAACGCGGCATAATACTTCACCTCAATTTATACATAGCACATTGCGGGAGACATTCTACACTAATCTCTATTGTCATTTGTTATTATTTATTGTCCAGCCGTTGCCACGTGGATGCATAAGTGAAATTAAGTTAGTTTTAAAGAATTAAAACAATTACGCTGCCTTTCTTGATTTATTGTTCCCATAACATGTAAAATGTTCGATCTGATGCTAGAATTCTTGTATGTAAAGCTTAATGTAAGATAAAATATGAAACGTGTTCTTCTCACATGCGCTAGAATTCCTACAGCGCTTTTTTTAGCCCGCGCCTTACATAAGACCGGCGCTGAGGTACATGTTGCCGATCCTTTTCCCATACATATTTGCAAGGCAACGAATTCAGTAAACATCAGTCATAAAACATCATCTCCGATAAATAGCAAAGCAGCATATAAAAATGAAATCCTAGATATTATTGACAAATATAATATTGATTTGGTTATACCAATTTTTGAAGACGGTATTTTCTTGGCGGAGTTTTACGATGAAATTGCCAAGAAATGTAATATCGTATTATCCGACTTCAACCTGCTTTTGCAACTACACAATAAATATGACTTTATAATGCTTGCTAATAGCCTAGGGTTATCAACGCCAACGACATACAAATATGATTTCCCCACAGATGATTTTGCGTTTATCAAAAATTATAAATATATTGTAAAAAAAATTTTCTCCAGATCTGGATCTGGATTTGAGATATTTGAGGCTGGCGAGCAAATAAATCCAATATTGCAGCCAAATGGCGAATATGTCATTCAAGAATTTATTCCTGGACAATTGCTCTGCACGTGCAGCTACGTGCATAATGGAAAGTTACTATTACATACTACTTATAAACAACTTATAGTCACGCCTAATGGTACGGCTGCGATTTGTTTCCAAGCTATAGATCATAAAGCAATACAAAATTCTATTGAATTATTCGTTTCTAAGATTGGGTATAATGGATGGATTTCATTTGATATAATCCAAAAACCTAATGGGGATTTCTATTATATAGAATGCAATCCACGAACATCTTTGGGAATATGTTTATTTAATCCAAACGTACTTGCTGAAACATTATTAGGAACAAGTTCAGATACTCAGCTTGAAGATGCAATAACTATCGGTACCAAAGCACAAATTGCCTTAGTATCCCTTGAATGCGTAGTACGCAGAATATTTAAAGGCAAGCTACATTCCAAAGAACTAAAAAATCTACTAAGCTCTAAAGACATAATATTTGATCGTTCTGATTTATATCCTTATGTTTACCAGTTTATTTGTTATGTGTATGTAAAATACATAGCCGCAAAATTAAAAACAAATTTTCTTTATGCCGGAACACATGATTTAGAATGGAACTAGTTATTAAACTATCACACAAACATACGGAAGAATATCTTATTTTTTGCTATCCTTAGTTATAGGAATTATCGGTATGGCCAAGGAAAGCTGAATAGGCAGGTAGACGTAAAATCTCGAATTTCAAGACAACATCATTAGTCTTATTTGCATTAATATATATATTAGGGACTACAAGCGTTTATGCCGCTGATAGTGAGCAGTGGCATTTCAACATAGTGCCATATTTCTGGGCCGTAGATGTAGATGGGGATATCGAGGTTGGCGTGCCAGCGGAAGGCATTCAAAATCAATTACTGCATATATCCGAAAATTTTACATCCATTTTTAAACATGTGCATAGTGGCGGCATGCTAGATATGAATGTTAGCAAAGGCAAATTTGCTTTGTTTGTAAATGCCATGTACGTTAGTCTTAAAAACCTAAGTGTCACGACCTCTGATGGATTCGAGGTAGATGTCAACAGCAAATTTGGAGTATATGGCGCTGGCGCGTCCTATAGAGTATATGAATACGCATGCAACCCTCATAGCAAATTTGCAATTTGGCCATATGTTGGAGCGCGTTATACTAACAATGCATCAAGCGCAACATTGATCGAAGCACCCGAATATGGTTCAAGCTATGACGCGCACTGGACAGAACCTATCATCGGCGCGTATTTACAGTATGATATCAATCAACATTGGACCATTAATTTGGCTGGTGATGTCGGCATTCTCAAGCATAGTCAAGATAGCTACAATATTATTGGTCTAATTGGTTATAAGCCAATTCAGTATTTTACTATATACTTAGGTTATAGACAGTTTTACCAATCCTTCATTGAAGGCAGCGGTGCGACGTTTTTTGAGTGGAAAATGCACATGAGGGGTCCGATTGCAGGAGTTGCAATAGGGTTCTAGGTTGTAACGCACATTTTTACAAGGGATGTAACATGCCAGAAATCACTAGTAATCCTTTTTTTCGTGTCTTAGAACTTTGGCAAGCCGCATATAGTGGCGACGCGCCAAAACTTCAAGCATTACTTGCAGACCCCATACTCAGGGATAAGATAAATTATAAAATGAAGTCACAGGGCAACCACACAGTTCTATTCGCAGCTTGTTATGGGGCAGCAAATGCAGAAACGGTTAAGATATTAATTAACGCCGGTGCGGATCCATTCCTGCGCGATAATAATGGTCGCCTACCTCTGCATTTCGCCGCAAATACTAAAGATAAGGAACTTATAGCTGCATTATTAGAAACCCCTAATATGAAGAGCTTTAGACTAGATACAGCATCAGACACCGGGCAAACGCCTTTCCATGCCTTATTTTTGCCAAGTTTAGGGGTTGACTCAGCAGTCAAATCTAAAAATGCTGATCTTTCAAGCTGTTTACCGTTATTTTTAGAAGTGAGCAATGATCCATTAGGGGCTTTGCGTAAAAAGGATAATAAGGGACTCAGCCCTCTTACATTTGTAAAACATTATAATCTGAAGTCTGCGTTTTATCCGCATGTACCACCCAAGACATTTGAAATACTGCTTAAAAGCGTTGTAGTACCAGCTAATATAGAAGAACTATTAAAACCTGAGGTAAGCACATTTTCTTTAGAACTTGCTATTGATGACAATGAAAATATATTCGTAGATGCTAATGAACATGTTTTAGAAAGGCGTAGCTTGAAGACCATGCAAAAGTAACATGCATCTAAATGTAAAGGAATCAACATGCGATATCTATATTTCGACAAAGCTCTCTTAGCCATAATGCTAATTACATTGCCAGTATATGCATTCTCTCAATGTAAAGACTGTTCACGTGATGCTTGCTCACGTGATACTTGTTCACGTGATGCTTGTTCACGTGATGTTTGTGCAAGTGATGTTTGTACAAGTGATGTTTGTGCAAGCGATGATTCTGCAAGTGATGTTTCTGCCCCTGATGAACAAGAAAGAAATTTGCAGAATATTCCAACTTGCGATACCTATGTTACTGATTCTATGAGTAGTGTGACATTTCAGTCCGCTGAACATAAAATTACTAAACAGGTGCAAGATTTGTTAGCAAATGAATCTGACTTGCCTGACATCACAGTCACTACTGCAAATGGCGTTGTGTTCCTAACTGGCACCGCAATTAACGAAGCGCAGGTCAACAAAGCTGCTAGTTTGGCTGCCACTGTGCCATGCGTCACCGATGTGGATACCTCAAAATTTTATGTTCAATAAGACTACACTATATCGTAGCAATAACAAAGACAATCAATGTGATAAGGAGTTCAAGATGGCCAGATATTGCGCGCGTTTCTTAAATTCCTTTACTATAATATGTACTAGCAGCAAAAGAGCGGAGTTTTAAGTTGTTCCAGCCAATAACATCACTTTACAATGGATTCAGAAGAGTTTTGTTTTCACAAATATTTCCCGCACCTACTCTTGTAAACTCTAGGATATTCTAGGTTTTGACATAAGAATCGCACCTTCATCACCGCTAAGCTGTTTCGCCAGATCAACATCTACAGTCAAATGTTTAGGTTCTACTTTTAATGAATTATTAAAAGCAGTTAGTAGGGGCTTGTTTGGCTGTATTGTTTCTTTAGCTGTCAAGGCATCACGAATAATCTTAGCCACCACATCATTGCCACGAAATTCTGCAAATTCTAACATTGTGCGACCTTGCCGATTAGTAATCTTTGGATCTAAACCTTTTGCCAACAGCATTTTCATTACTTCAACACGCTCTGCTGGCCGACTAGTTTGACGTGCCATGCTAAATGAATGCCCTGCAGTGTTGCCATCTGCATCTTGATCATTAATGTGTTCACAAACTACATTTTCTGCCAAAAGTTTTTCAGTTGTATCGGCACGACCAGAATAAGTAGCCCAATGTAGTTTCAATCCACCACAAACGTCTGCTTTAACCAACGCACTAGATTTGGGATCTTTCTTTTTGATTTCTTCGATCAATCTACCAAGCAATTTAGCATCGCTAAGTCCAGTAGATGCTAAAGCAGCTGCATCACGCTCTCCTGATTGAAAATTAGTTTGCAGCGGATCAGCTCCAGCCCGCAAAGCTGCATCTACTATAGAGTAGTTATTAACAAAACAAGCTGCCAAGAAACCATCATTGTCACGGCCATAATAATCTTGTTTCGGCTCAATGACTCTAACTTTAACCATTTCTTCTTCCGCATTATCACCATACAGAATCTTAAATATCTCGGTAAATCCATAATGTTTGGCAAGTTCGAGTGCGGTGAAACCAAAGTGATCTGGTTGATTGATAGCTTCGGTAAGATTTGTTGACCCTAGTTCATCTTCATATAATTTTTCCAATTGTTGAAAAACAACCTTCATCTCAGCTAGACCGCGCACCTTTGATGCCTCATCTACAGCAGAACAACATAAAGCATGCCAAAAACTTCGTCCCCATTTATCCAAGGTATGTACTGAGGGCCTTTTAACACCAGGTGCCATAAGAGCATTAATCACCCATACATTTGCAGAATTAAAAGCCAGAGTTAAAGCATAACGATCCATGGTATCTTTATGTAAAGGATCAGAACCTTTTTCCAATAAAATTTTAGCAATCTCACCAAGAGCCTTACGTTTATTTTCTAGTGCTAAAAGTTTTGTTTCTAATTCTACACCGTCACTTGTAGTTTTAGGCATATCAACGGTAACACCATTATAAGCAGCAAAATCTAAGTTTCGATGATTGCTTTGACGTTTAGCTTCTAGATCAGTTGGGGCATCTTTATTGATCTCAAAATAAGCACGCACTTTTTCTACATTTGCGCCCCAAACATCCCAAAATATATTTGAATCACGACCATGAAAATCCTGCATTGGTATTGGCATATTTTTGATCCTCTAGTAGTTAACGGCATAAAAGTAACTCAACAAACATTCTGAATTTTTTCTTTTGCAAGCAAATACTTTACTTTAATGGAGGATTACCAGACCAAACCATCCCACTAGGCAACTTACAATCATTATTTTTGGTTTTGGCAATTTCAAATTCTGACTCACGCACTCTACAAGTACAGGTTATGGGTGATCCATCAAATGCAACTTTATCCTCACATAATGCGGTCATACAATTCGCATACTTGCCAGTTCCGCAAGCCATAGCACCTTCGTAATGATAAACCGGATCCCCACTACTAAAAGTAGACATCAAAGAATTCTGCATAGTCTGGCAAATCGGAGCATCGCCGCTAGGGCATGAAGCTAGGCCATTAGGGCATTTATCTAAGGTTTCTTTCTTTAAAGACTCTGGAAAGATATTATTAATTTCTATCAATGAAAAGCTATTTTTATCATTGAATAATCTACAGCCACAACTTGCAGTACCATCGTTATTTAATTTGCACTTAGCATAGTAACACAATACATACGTGCCTTTACAAGGTACAAATGCGAAAGGCAAAGGGATTTTTGTTTCTTCAATGGCAAATGCAGCCACGGATACAGCCAGCAGCAGTACTGAAAAACCTCTAAATACCTTAGACATAACCGTTTGCTCCTCTTTTTGTAAAAATCCACTAGGCTATTTTAGTATAGATAACAGCAGACTGAGCGCCCGAGCATATGGTATAGCTAACTAGGGATTTTAGGATATTTAATGGTTGTAGTGCGCTCATATTACGCGCATGCTAATATCTCTTAAACGAAATGGAAACTAATGAAGAATCAAACAGACATTATTAAATGGGGAACCAAATATCTGGTTGCTAATGGGTACTCGATAGAACACCCATCTGAAATAGTACTGGATAGGCCTTGGTCTACTATAATCCGATTTTCAACCTCAATCGGAAATTTCTACTTAAAACAAACACCGTCAGCTATATCCACAGAGCCGCAGATCATTCAACTATTAGCCGATCAATTTCTTGCCAGTGTCCCGGTTGTGATAGCTAGCAGCGATGATTTACATTGTTTTCTGATGCGCGACGCCGGGCCATCTCTGCGTCAAACCCTAAAAGCTGAATTTAATGCGGATCTATTGTGCCAAGCAATTACGCAATATGCCTCGCTCCAACGCTCTACAGAAGATCATGTTGAAGCGCTTCTCAAACTTGGCGTCCCAGATTGGCGTTTAGATAAATTACCCATGCTGTATGATCAAATACTTTCCCAAACAGATTTTTTAAAAGCAGATGGTGTGACAGACCAAGAACTGCAAACATTGCGCGACTTAAGCCCACAATTTTCAGCACAATGCGAATTATTAGCCAGCTACGGGATCCCTGAAACAATAGGGATCCCTGATTTTCATGATAATAATGTTCTCTTTGATCCAAAGACTAAACAAATGAAATTCATCGATTGGGGCGAGGCCTCCATCAGCCATCCATTCTTTTCTCTATATAACTGTCTGCCTCAATCTATTACGCATCATGGTGTACATGAGGGTGATCAAACCTATGGTAAACTGCAAGATGCTTGTTTATCAAATTGGTTAGGATTAACAACAAAAAATCGGCTATTAGAAGTGTTTAATTTATCTAAACAGTTACGGATCATTTATGGCGTACTGGGTGGTTACAGGCTAATGGTGAGTGTAGATCTGCAAACTTTAAATACCTATCACGCTAAACTCAATAAGTCTAACCAACTTGCTAGGGCTTTTAGAGAATATATAGCCTCTTGCGGTGGAACATGATGGAGCATATCTGGTTTAGTCAATGAGGATAGCCACAACTATGTGCTCGCCTCAGCTGTTGCCATTTTGGAACCAGTTGGATAATTTTCTTTTATAAATTCAATTGGTATATACATAAAATTAGAAGAAGCACCTAAATTTACAAATCCTTATCTTTGATAAAACTGTGTTGCTCTTTCGTCAATTGGCTCCACCAAAACTATACTCACCCCCAGCTCTTGAGCCAGAATTTTGCATTTACGGAAGGCTTGGTATAATAACTCAAAACCTCGCAACTGCGTTTGATCCTTTGCTATTGCTAAACGCCCTATTAATATTGCTGAAATATAACCGTATGGCTCGAATGATAAATTAGCAGTTTCTGAATAATTTCTATCTGTTAATGAAAAAGAATTAATCGAATAATAGCCGTATATTCTTTTAGGAATATAGTCCTCTGGCTGTACGGCAACGTAAACGATGGTTTTATTTCGTTTGATGTCTTGGTTAGCAAATTTTTTTAAATAATCATCGAATAAATGGTTACTAGAAATAAAACTATTCCTGTCATGACGCGATTTGTCTAGTTTTTCTATACAAAACATTAATCTTCAAATTTTCTCTGTGCGGCTCTGATACCAGCTTTGAATCTAGCAGTTGGTTCTGGCGGATTAGCAACTACTTCCTGAACACGTTTAAATTCATGAGGCTCTAAAACGAGTACATATTTGCTTGTAATGGCTGCCAATTCCTCTGAATGTTTAGATTTTTCAAAAATTTCATTAAGCAAATTTAATAAATGGATTGGAATAAGCGCAGCCGCAGGTTTGTTATTTCTGGTTAGAACGCAGGGTTCATTCAGAAATTTTACCTTTTCGGCGATTTCGGTAAAGGATTTTCGTATCTCGCTAAACGGTATGGTGTTCATATTAGGCTCTCTGTGTATCTTTATTTGCTTGCATAAGTAAATACTAACAAAAGTTTGCAAACTTTGCAAAGTTTTAATACTTTTAAACAATTTAAATGTAAGCGCGCATACTGCTCAAAAAATGCACACGCCAATTGGAAATTTTAAAGGATTTTGACTAAAAGTTTGATCACTGATTTCACTAGAAGGCTTGATACATAAGGCTTATACGTGAAGCAGCCAGTTTATTCCATTTTGGAATAAACTGAAATGTCCCAGGATCCAAGAGACCACTCGCATGAGCTGCATAACTACTTACTCTTATACTAAGACAATTAAACTAAAACAGCTCTTTGTGTGTGCGTAACTTTAGCCTGACTTAAAATTACTTGCATCGCTATATTTTCTTCGGCGATATTAACGAATTTTAAACCATGACTATACGGAACTTGCTGACGGATCATTTCAATAAAAGCAGGAGCATTTTCATTTTTAAATATGCCGCCGATTAAATAAATCGGAAAATTAGGCTTGTTGCTACCTTCAACTGCAAGCGCGATATGCTTAGCCAATTCTGAAGCTGCCAGTTCAATAATAGCTTTACACCTAGGATCATTTTGCTTAAAAGCAGCATCAAAGACAAAAGGCGTTATTTTAGCTACTTCTGACGGATTGATAGCTCTACTGTAAAATGGTTCAAAAACTTCATTTATAGATTTAAGATGCAGCAAGTCGCATAATTTATCTGTTAACACAAAAGGTGTGCTATGCTGAAATTCATCATCTAGCGCGGCTTTCAAAGCTAATCTACCTATATAGAACCCACTACCTTCATCACCCAAAGCCCATCCATAACCACCAATTCGCTTCTCTATACCAGAGGATTTACTAAAACATATTGAGCCTGTGCCTGAAATTAAGATCGCTCCTTCATCACCAATTAATTGCTTAGCAAGATCAACGTCACCGGCTAAATAAACTTGATGTTCTTTGACACCTAGCGTCGCAAATATATCTAAAATCACCGGCTTTTTGTCGAGATTACTCAATAGTCCCGCTAAACCACATACTATAGATCTCCTTTCAATTCCCTCAAGTGTATTTGATCCAATTTTTGCTTTGGACAATAATTCCATTAATTCTTCAAGATTCCTACGGGCTTCATCGAATCCAACAACATTTATATTCGTTGGCCCCACAATGACTGCCTTAGTAGTTTTACCATCAATATCTAATTCAACTACAGACGAATCTCTAGTATCTATAACTTGTAATAATGTTTTTGATCCACCCCCATCGATGGTAATTACATAATCTGAATTTGCACATAAAGACATAATTTGTTCCAAATCAGATGGTGGTTTAGGATCTACTTTTAATGAACCTTGCGCTTTTACCGAAGCATTGAATGCTGGTGTTTGTATTTTTGCTTTTAACATACTTCTCTCCTCTCATTTAAGGCTAATTTGTTGAGCACTACCTTCGCCAGGATAAGGCTGCTTGTTCGCACCAGGATATGAAAATCCATTGATAAATATTCTACGCGGATTTGTAGATTCATTAGGTTCACTACCATGCACTAAATATGGATGCATAAATACAATGTCACCAGGATTAAGAAGCAATGGCACAGCCTTATCTAGCTCACCGATACGATTTAACTCATCAGGATCGGAAATTTTGTCTAAAAATAGATCGCCGCGCATATGTGATTTCGGCACGTAATACATGCCACCATTTTCCGCAGTGTTTGGGTCAATAGCAATGATGGTCTGCACAAAACTGCCTTTGTGATTTAAATCCTCCCAGCTCGGATCAAAAGTTCTTCTGTTTTTGACATCTTGATGCCAATCAAACTTCACTCCGTCATTAGGTATTTTATAGTGTAACTGGTTAATTAGTTGATCCGCGTGATCACTTTCTAATATCTGTGCAACCGGCACAAGCAATTTAGATTGCCGCGCAAGCTTAAGTAATTGTGGTTCGGCAGCACCGGCCTAAACTATTCTGTGGATTTGCAGCTTGTTGTTATTTCTATCAACAACGAACTGTGTGCCTTTATGCATCACCTTGCCAGTTTGTTCCAGCGATAGAATTTCCGCTTCTTTTTGTAAACGATCGGAAATTTGGGAAACTTGCTTAATTTCTTCTTTGGTAAAAAAGCCGGGGATGACCAATAATCCCTCAGCATTGTACTCATCTAGTTGGCTTTGCGTTAACACTATATTGTTTACCCTTTTTGGCATCGCAGCAGGTACTGCTAATGGTATAAAAAGCAATGCAATCAAGAAAGCAACTGTGTGAAATGTAGATCGAACGTTATTAATTTTAGACATAACCTACCTCAGCAGCCATTATACACTATCTTTTGTTGTCATTTGTTATTCTTTAGTGCCCTGTGAGTTAGAAGTGCTCGCTTTTGATGCTTATGATCACGGTAACATAGTAACCATACCTTCATTCAAGCCAGTTAAGGCTAATTCAGGAAAAGCTTGTTGCAGCACATCAACATTAAAATACCTATTATACGGATAAAAATATTATAATATCTTCTGGCTTAAGTATGGCGGTCAATTTCGTTACTGCATCTGGGGTGGTTAGATCCATATCCCCCTTAGATATAGATAAAAAAGGTATACCTTGAACAGTTAATAGTTCCTCTAAAGCTGTACCAATAAATCCTGATCCACCTAAAATTACTACTCCACTAGGATAACTACTATTTGGCAGCAAATGCTTAATCATATTCAGCTTCCTTGATCTCAGCATTGATGGCTTAAAATTCTTTATTCGGTTCGTTTACTTCGATCTGTCCTGGTGGAATTTCTATAACCTTGCCATTTTCATAAACAAAAATTGATCTACCTGCAAGTTTATGCTCCAGCCTTGCTCTTGCTGCACCAAGCTTAACGCCGTAATCAATTCTGGTTGTTAAATCTAATATCTGTTCATTAGTTGACTTCATGTTCTAACTCCAAGCTATTAACTTCGTTCCACAAATTATCATCTGCAATATTCAATTTTTGATTTTCTATTTTATAGGCAATCAAATCAGAATATTTACCTGAATTGTCATAAAGGTACCAATTATGCGCTATTTCAGAATAAGCGGTCAGAAAATTATTTATACTTCGATAGTATCTTCTTATAATGACATCTTGAGGTATATCGTGCCCCCCTTGTGCAACCCTGCTCTTCACTCTATCAATTGCAATAACCGGGTACTTCAGCCATAAAAATAATATATTTACCTTATAACCATTACTAATACATTTTGTTAAAAAGGGTATAAATGTTCTGGATGCTAAAGTCGTTTCAAATGAAAAACTTTTATTAATCTTCGCAAGATTTTCAAGCCTTCCTAACATCAACCTCCCTGCTTGCATTGCTACATTATCAGGATTAAATGGCGATAATGCTGCAGCAACAGAGTCAGCATTAACATACTCATAACAATCTAAAAGTTCTGGAAGTAGGGTCTTTGCGGATGTAGTTTTACCAGACCCGTTAGGGCCTGCAATAATGTAAATCTGAGGTGTCTTTTTGTTTGTCATTTATCTTGATAAATTTAAAAATGTTTACCAAGTTAATTTTAAAGCTTTTATGCTTATTAAACAAATTATTGGTGCCTGGGGGTGAGGCGGCATAGCAAAAGCACCGCTTTTGCCCGCCGAACGCCTGAGCGTGTTACGCGAAGGCAGTATGGAATCGAACCGGCATGGTATTGCTACCGAGGGATTTTAAGTCCGTGTTCTACTTAAATGTACTCGAGTACACTCTAAGTAAATAAATGGTTGTAGTCAAGTGGGCTTAAGGACATTTGAGCTGGTTTGAGGGGGTTATTGCTCACGAATTGCTCACGTTGGCCTAACTATTAAACAGCACTTATATCTAGTAGTGGGTATACTGGAAATTCTCATGGTAGGTTGCCTAAATCAATCCCAGAAACTCCTGTGGTTTGACTACAAGACCACCAGGATATTGTTTTACATTTAATAAATGCTTGTCTCCTGAAACCAAATAATTTGCTTGCGACGCGATTGCTGCTTGTAGAAACATGATATCGTCAGGATCAGCACACGGTGGCGCTTTAGTGTCTTTTATATCAACAACAATGGCATTAGAAATTAAAGTGTCAACTACCTTTAACTCTGTTGATATATCACTCAATTTTTTTGCTTTCTTATACCTACCAACGAGCTCAAGATATTCCGCAATTATTTCCTCAGATGTAACTACTTTATATTGACCAACAAACGCAAGCTCTAATATTTTGCCAGGCACACCACCAAAAAATTTAGCTGAGAAAACAACATTGGTATCAATTACTACATTCATTATTTAGAAGTCTTTTTACCTGAAGTTAATAAAAGTTTCTTTCTTTTCGCCTTACGAACTTCGGCTATCATCTTGGGTATATCTTCTTCTTTCAGGCCATGTTTTTTTGCTAAAGCTTGTGATGCTTTCAATAATTTTTTTATATCCGCAGGCACCATAGGCATAATTTGCTTAAATATAATTGAATCCCCCATTGCTAATACAATGAATTTTGCACCAGATTCTAAATTCATATAATCCCGAATTTCTTCAGGTATAACCACCTGCCCTTTCGAAGTCATTTTGGTTGTTGAAATATCAGACATGCCAGTATTCATAGCTTTTCCTCCAAGATTCTTACTAGTAAGATAGCATATTTACCTGTGATTTACAAAACCTTGGTGCCTGGGGCCAAATATGGATATTATTCATACATCCTGACACATATGGATTGGTCATTATATAAATACCGGCACTTGATTGAAAATTTATTTGCAAGACTAAAACATTTTCGCTCGATTGCTACCAGGTATGACAAGTTGAAACGTAACTACGCATCCATGTTATCTCTGGCTTATAGTTTTTTATGGCTGCCTTTATGAATGTCAAACAACCAAATGTCAACAGGCCTTATTTAAAACCAAAATTTATAAATTAGCTAAATGCTTGCTGAATAGCACTGTGCTACAATATTAGCTTTGTCGTTCAGCGGGAACTACTGCCGATGATGACTTAACTCAATAGCATATATTGTTAGTTGCTATGTTAAATTTCCCACCAGGCCCTGCCGTAATATAACCATAAACGCAATTAGCTGGTAGATAATTATAATCGGATAACTGGTTTTGATAAGTGCCGCACACGGTTTGCATAGTGCCGGTGCTATCGACATACATCATAAATGTAAATATCAAAGTATTAGCGCCGGAAGAATTAAATGTTGCTCCAACATTAGAACCAGGAATAGATACTTCTACTCCCACACATTGGGATGGAGTTGCCTCACCAAAGCCACTATCAATTATAATTTCCGAAATATTTGGATTAAAAGCAGCTGGGCTAGTCACAACCGTCCCAGATATAGCTAGACCTAAATTCGTTGCCGTAGGAAAAGTACCGGTTCTAGAATAATACTGCGCGATTTGCGGCCTTAAACTATCCTGTACGCCTTTCAGAATACCAGCTGTAATTGCTCTACTGGAATAAATATTATAAGCTGGAAGCGCAATAGCAGATAACAGCCCAATTATTGCAATTACGACCAATAACTCAATGAGGGAAAATCCTCCGAGTGCCGAGTGCCGAGTGCCGAGTGCCGAGTGCCGAGTGCCGAGTGCCGAGTGCCATTATTTCTCTCCCATTCAGTATGTCACTCTTACCATTCTATCTTATAAAGTGATAAGTGGCCAACACTAAGGTATATAGGAATGAAGTATTTTGTTGGCATTGCTTTCTACTCGCGAAGCCTTTATAGATTTTCTGTTATCACTTGGATCAATGCCATTAGCAACCATTTTGCGCATGTCATCGCGCTTTTCGTGTGCTTCCCTAAGGCTAACTTCTGGATACGTGCCTAATGATATGCGCTTTTCTTTACCATTAAATGGTATTTTAAACGCCACCGAACTTATCCTTATGGTGGAATCTCTGTGGGCTTAAGGACATTTGAGCTGGTTTGAGTGGGTTAGTGCTCACGTTTTGCTCACGAAAATACTGATAAGCAGCCAGAAAATTCCTACATTGATCAGCGCTGAATTTAGCATGTCACCTAAGTGGCAAGTGTGCTAACCTATTTTTTCATGGTATATTGCTAGGCATATCGAGCTTACCTTTTCTGGATAAAATCATGTTAAATGCATATGGGTTACCATCAAATCCGTCCCTTCAAAATGTACTTATTCTGGATCAAATAGATGAAGATGCATTAGAAGATTTAAAAAGAAAATTTAACGTAATCTCAATAACCAACCCAATACAAAGGGATCTAGATCCAATTATAGAAACAATAGATATTATTATTCTACGTAGCAGCAAATTGGACAGAAGTATTTTAGAGAAGGCAAAGCGATTAAAAATCATCGCTAGAGCTGGAGCGGGAACAGACAATATCGATGTATTAAGAGCTCGTGAGTTGGGAATTAATGTTTTTAACATACCTTCAGAATCATCGCGTTCAGTTGCTGAATTGTGTTTTGGCCTCTTGCATTTGTGACCTTGTAGGTCATATATGCGAATCATGTGATATCCGCATTGAATTAATATAGTACATCCACCATAGTTACATATATAGCTATCTTAAAGGAATAACGTGAACGATGTATTAACTACAGCTATGGTATGGTTCGGCTTGGCAATACTTGCAACGCTTATCGCTACTTGGATAAGAATTGCAACGGCCTTATCAGAAATACTAGTTGGCGTGGTTGCTCAAGCCGCCATAGGAGCCTTTATTGGTGCCGCGTTTTTAGGTAGCGACGAGCCATGGATAAAGTTTCTTGCTAGCACTGGCGCCATATTATTAACTTTTTTGGCAGGTGCGGAGTTAGACCCAGAAGTATTTAAAAAGAAATGGAAGGAGGCTTCCGCAGTCGGTGTTGCTGGCTTTGCTTTACCATTCATAGGATGCGCCACAGTAACTTACTACTTGTTACATTGGAGCGTACAGGCCAGTTTACTGTCAGGCGTAGCACTGTCTACAACATCGGTGGCTGTGGTATATGCCGTCATGCTCGAGTCAGGCCTCAACAAAACGAATTATGGCAAAACTCTTTTAGCTGCATGCTTTATAAATGATCTAGGAACGGTACTTGCACTTGGGTTTATGTTCTCGCCATTCACCTATAAAACACTTATTTTCTTTTTAGTGGGTATAGTCGTATTTATTGTTATGCCTTGGATCACCGAACATGTTTTTAAAAAATTTGATGATAAACCATCAGAACTAGAAACTAAATACATACTATTTTGTTTATTTGGTATGGGTGCGTTAGCTGCTTGGGCTGGGAGTGAAGCGGTGTTACCGGCATATATTATTGGCATGGTGTTAGCTGGTACTGTAGGCAAACACCATTCCTTCATACGTAGAGTTCGTACATTAACATTTGGATTCTTGACACCATTTTATTTCATTCGTGCCGGTTCCTTTGTTTCAATACCCACATTAATTGCAGCACCATTTGTTTTCATTATCTTGTTGTTAGCAAAAATTGCATCAAAATTCATTGGTGTTTATCCAGTTACTAGAATTTATAAAGCGCCAAGAAAGGAAGCTATGTATACCACGTTATTAATGTCAACGGGTCTAACTTTCGGTACCATTTCTGCTTTGTTTGGTCTATCTCACGGCATAATAGATACAGACCAATATTCATTTTTGGTTGCCACGGTTATAGCCAGCGCTATAGTCCCTACGTTAATAGCAAACGCTTTTTATATGCCATACCATCATATTACTAATTTGGAAAATGGCAATGAGAAGCAAGAACAAAAACCAATTACTAATTCGTCAAGTACTACATAACTGGAGAAATATGTCATGAAAAGCATTTTAGTAGCCTATGATAGTTCTGAGCATGCCAAAGCAGCTTATGCAATTGCCTTGGATTATGCGCAGAAATTTAATGCAGAGTTATATGTTATAACTGTGGCAAGACCGCCAGAGCCAGCCATGGATGTTGAAACTGAGGCATTTATTGAAGAAGTTACTGAACATTACAATAAAGATTTTGCGCATATGAAGGGATTAGCAACATCACATCAAGTGAAAGCGCATTTTGAAGTGCTTGCAGGACACCCAGCACAGACTATTGTACATTATGCACAAGATCTTAAGATCGAGTTAATAATTATTGGTGCAGTTAGAGAAAAGGCAGGCTTGTTAAAGTGGGCGTTAGGTTCCGTTGCATCTCAAGTCATACACCATGCACATTGTTCTGTTCTGGCAGTACGCTGAGAATTGCACAGTACTGCCGTTATTACTTGACTCAGGGACGAGCCGGTCTAATTTAATTATCTATAAAAAGCAACAGTCACCGCAGCCATCATAAGCAAAAATGATATGCCATATCGTAGGTTGATTTGCTCGCCAAGAAATAGTGCAGCAAAGGCAACGAATACTATTAATGTTATGCATTCTTGTATAATTTTCAATTGATACGCAGTTAACAACCCGTAACTCAGTCTATTAGCTGGTACTTGTAATGCATACTCAAAGAATGCCAGCCCCCAGCTCGCGACGATGGCTATCCATAATGGCAATCCTTTAAATCTAAGATGCCCATACCATGCTGCTGTCATAAAGCAGTTAGATAGAAATAGTAAGGTTATTGTGTAGACAACTTGCATAGCTAACCAATCCTTTGGTACATAGGGGAAGAGTCAAACTTCCACAGGTTTCCATAAACGGCCTCTGAATCCGTGTTCTGTTCGAATACATAAACATACTGTAAAGCAACGTCTTAGGTCAAGTGGAACTGTAGGGCGTAGGACATTTGAGTGGGGTTTAGGGGGCTGCTGCACACGTTTTGCTCACGATGGCATAAAAAGCTCATAATTATAGATTAGGACATACCCACAAAGTCAAAGCCATATCTTCGACATTTTGAAATCGAATTCTTTCCCAGCCACCACGTGGTCTTTCCTCTAGATCCTCTTCTGATCTTGCGTACTCCATTCCTATTTTTATTAACCCCTGTTTATCAGGATGCGTTAGCAAGTGTATGACACCCGCATTTATCATTTTCCTTATTTCCTCTTCGCTACGTTCGCCATTGCCGCACTTTGGGCAACCCTCTCCCTCCGCTACACGCTTTGGCGTAGTTCGCCATTTATGGCCGCAAATACATAGAAAGTCTGACTTTCCGCTGCACATACTATTCACACGCCCTAAAAGAGTAATACCACGACCTTCTAATCGTCGCTTCATTGATGCTGTATACGCATAAACCCATTTATATGGAAAAAGCGTTACATGGATGCAGAGATCAGTTTTTACTATCAAGCAAGGGTCGCCTTATTGGCTGGGACGCAGCTGATGTTAAAAATCTAATCAGGAATGCCAATATAGCTATAACTGAACAACTAAAAAATAAGAATAAAATTACTATTAGAGATGCAGAGTGTCTATTTGCTTTTGAGTGGTTTGAAGCTTACATAGATAAAGGCATTACCAAGGGTTTAGTAGAAAAACTTAATTCCAGAATCGCTCATGTTCAATACCATCATGTTCTCATGCATTCTCCCAAGGGAAAGCCTTACTGGAGATATGTAGCCAATGGTGATCAAATAGATGATCCAGAACTTTCTGTTGCGTATGGAGTATCTCATCTTTTGGCAGCTGGAGCACTAGATGGATTGAAGAGGTGTCAAGCGAAAGACTGCCATCAGTTCTTTCTAGGCAGACCAAATGCAAAATGGTGCTCAAATTCTTGTGGCTCTAAACATAGGGTAACAAAGATGCGTAAAAACAAATTGGCTTCGTGTTCAGACCAATTCATTTAGAAGTAGATACCAAATATAAATTAGCTATGAACCATTGTTATTGTGTTTTGCGGCCTGAGTTATTCCGCGTATAACGACACATTTACTGGTATCTCATCCAAATTTAAGGAAGAAAGTTCAAGGTCAAACTCGTAACCACTAAACATTACTTCCATGACAAAACAGTCTATAATTTTTACTTTTTGGAGATACCCTTCTTTCATTAGTAGCTTTTCTCCAACAAAAAATGATTGAACTTCAGAAATGCTATATTTGTCAAACTCCGAATTAGTTCCTCTTATAAATAATCTACCATCATTAAATTTGTAGAACGATTTTATATTTAATATTTTTTTCATATAAGTTACTGCATGATAATAAAAATGGATCTCTGATTCAGAGATTAACGTACCCTTCTTTCCGGCTCAATTGGAGTAGATAAATAAATCTTTTGAGCAACAAGAGCATTTAAAGATATACCGGCTTGTTCAGCCTCTTCTGCTAAAGCCCGATGGTATCTTTTATCTATGCGTACGCTAAGTTGGCCGCTAAATTGTTGAGATGGCGTAGGTAGGGATTCACCAGAGTCGTCTAAGCATTCTTTATACATTCCCCATACGACATCTAGCTCTTCTAAGGCTTTTTCTGGAGTATCGCCAAATGCTGATAATGTAGGAAGATCTGCGATCACAGCGCCCCAATTATCATCTTTATCAAAGAAAAGTTTTACTTCAAAACCATCATATCGCTGCATCTATTGCCTCCAAAAATTGTTTAACCTGATACTTCTTAGCTTTCCCCTTATCATCTTGAATACATAGCCTGGGTAACCCCGGACGTTTCCACATGGCATGACTACCAGTTTGTCTCTCTTTAAAGTAACCATGTTGTGCCAGCAATGTTTCAAAGTCCTTATAAGAAAGATTTTGAGGGCTCCGCCTGGCTTTTTCTAACAATTTATCTGATGTAGTCATATGACAATCATATATGATTCATAGGCTACTCACAATACAATTATAGTTTATTTTTTAAACTTCGTACTACATTTAGTGATACTACACTGAAAATTTTGAGGTGTTTATGATTAGTACAATTAAGTTTTGTTGTGATTTGTTATCTGTAACTGTCCCAAAAGTGTCCAAAATGCATAACTAACTTTTGTGGATAAATCGCTGGAAGCGTTGGTGCCTGGGGCCGGAATCGAACCGGCATGGTATTGCTACCGAGGGATTTTAAGTCCGTGTTCTACTTAAATGTACTAGACCACACTACAAGAAAACAAGGGTGGCTTAGAGCTATTATTACTATTTAAGTTTAATCGGCGTTCAAGTTCTGCGACCCGTTCTCTTAAAAACCGGATTTCTTCCTTAAGCAGTGCAATGATTTCATCTTTACTATCCATATACACGCTTTTATCTCAAAAATATCTATTCTTGTAAAGATAAAAAGTAGGTCGTGCACCTGAGCAGTTACCCAACCACATAGGACTGTATATAATACCAGCCTGATGTTATAGTCGCCAAACATGGTCAAAAGATGGTTGAAATATGGTAAAATTGTGTGTATACTTAAAGTAAGGTTACAAGCTTTTTATTCAAGAGACAATTATGACAAATACAGCACGCATATTTAATACTGTTCCCAAACACAACTACTCTGAGTTTAGCAATGCAAAGAATGTCGTGGAATTCTTAGATCTAAGCAAGAATGACATTTCTAAAGCTTTCAACGTGCCAAAAGCTTCTATACGTTATGACATTAAGATCCCTAAGGAAGTAGAAATACGCCTTAATGAAATAGGTATTGTATGTGGCCTAGTGGCAGAATATTTTGATGGAGATATTAAAAAGGCTGCCATGTGGTTCCATATTAAAAATCATGCTCTGGGTAACATTTCACCGCGAGATATGATAAGGTTCGGACAATTTGACAAATTACACGCATTCATAACAGCCGCAATAAATGGTGATACCCCCTAATATGTTGCCCAATAGTAGTATATTTTACGAGCTCGAAAGATTATCAAAAGAGTCGTTAACCGAATGGAATAAACGATCAAGCAAAATCAAAGAATATGTCTATCAAAATTACATGTTTTTTGCTCAAAAAAGATCCGAAATTCTACCAGAGCTATTTGATTCTTTACGAGGCGCATCAGAACAATTTAGCTTTAGTGATTGGCAACGAGTGGTACACGTTAAAAGATGCCTAAATCCATTATCTACTCAAGGCAGCATATTGAACCCTGCCGGTGGTCGTTTCAATATAGGTAATATAAACTCTACTATCTTTCCACCATTTGGTGCACTATACATTTCCGAAGATCGAGAAACTGCCATTAGAGAAAAGCATGGCCTGAAGAAGAGAAAATCAGCTCCTGAAGGATTATCTTCCTATGAATTAAATTTAACCAAGCAAACAGCCGAAGCTATCTTTGTCATCTCAGGTGATATTAACAACCTGCTGAATTTGTATAACAAAACTTGTTTGAGTAATTTCTTTAAACACATTAGTAAAATCAAGAATCCACAGCATTTATATAAAATGGCAAGAGCACTAAAGATAGATCCAACACGCTCGGTTAGAACGTTGCACGAACTATATGCAACTATTTTTGAGGAAGATTGGCGATCACATCCATCCACGACCCAAACTATTCTCTTATAAAATGTGTTACGCGCTAAAAGCTCTTCTGGTTTTATTTGAGAGTGTTGAAATTCAAATACCAAACTCTCGCTTGTCTTAACGTCGGCAACATGCCTCTCGCCATTTATGTCTTGATGCATCACTTCTTGCCAAGCCTTAGGAAAACAATTTTTCCAGGCACGATGCCATTCGGTTTCATTTTCCTTCCATGGATCGCATAATAGTTTT
>Ga0206811_1052_pt1 | contig 32921 bp, 30 predicted proteins | sample Alteio_BWOrgCont_53_FD_152886 | JGI IMG/M metagenome (GOLD analysis project Ga0206811, IMG submission 152886) | Enriched cells from forest soil in Barre Woods Harvard Forest LTER site, Petersham, Massachusetts, United States -... | ecosystem: Environmental > Terrestrial > Soil > Temperate forest >... | reverse complement strand
GAACAGAATAGTAAGGCCGATAGACCAACTGGGTTTTTTCATAGTTTTCTCCATAAAGGATCTGTTTCGGTTTCAGAAATCTTGCGCGGTGCGTGTATTCAGGCCACGATAGCAACTGCTTCGGCGCCCGCAGACCCGTGCGTCGGCCTAAAATCTGCCGTGTTTCTTCAACACATAGTGCCCGACAAGCCATCCCCACTTACCGCTAATCTGCCTGATAGCTGCTCCAGGCAGTGGGGATGGCGACCACGGCGAGCACCAAAGCCTCTATGATCTCGAGTAGCGCGTGTCCCACAGGTTCCCGTGATCCTTTGTGCTCGCTCAATATCTGGGCGACTTCGATATTGGAACCTCCAGATTCGGGCATTTGAGAAGGCCTCCTCGGCGATCAAAAGAAGACTTAGTGCAAGAACGCCGTCATCAACTACTACTACCGCGCCATGACGATGTGAGTAACGTTCTTCGGTGAGACGAGATGATGAAACGCTCTCAGCGTTCCGACAACGGCGATTTGGACACCCTTTGACGCGACCTGAAACCCGTGCGTCGGCCTAAGATCCGCGGTGTTTCTTCAATACATAGCGCCCGATAAGCCACCCCGCGGCACCGCCAATCAGCACATCGGTCGGAAAATGTTCCTGGCCGAGGACCCTCATTAGACTTACGCCTGTCGCCGTCGTGTAGACGCCAACTTGGACCCACCTGGATGGATATTCACCAGCCACTACAGCCGCGATGGACCACGCCAATGTGCTATGCGACGAGGGAAAAGAGCCGTTAGTCACCTCATTAGAAGCGAAAAAATCACCGGCAGCATTGTTATAGAGAGGCCGCTCACGTCGGAAAATGATTTTCGAGACCTCCTCTACCACTGCAGCATCCGCAAGCGCCTCGCCGCTGAGAATGCCCGTTTCGTGCGCATGAGCATTACTGTTGAAGAGGCTGACGCCAAAGAGCATCACCGGTACAGAGATTTCGCTACCCAGCAGATAGTTCGACGCATTCACGGAATTCTTATTGAACGATCGATCGTGGGACAGATCGCGCATAGCGTCCGTGTCCGTCGTTAGCGTGATACCGGTCGCCGCGCCAAGTGGCAATAGCCACAAAAGGTCATGCGGCCGTATACGCAGAGGGCTGGTCCAGATGGGGATCTGATCTTTAAGAATATTGAGTGGCAATTGTTTGATAGTAGCCCGCGTTGACGCCACCGGTGAGTCCGGCAATGCGCCACTCGCGTCACTGGCAACTTCCGCATCTGTAGCCAGGGAAGCCTGGAAGCCATAGCTTACCGGACTCGCACCAAAGATACACATACAGCAAGATCCGATGACAGCTCGGAGAAAACTCGCAGTGCGAACGCTTTTCATAAACTTCGTGCCCAGTATTCCTTGAATATTTTCGGCTTGCACACGCTGCGGAGTGTTGCCGGGCCCATTTCAGTTGACTATGTGAGCCAGAGGACCTCTCCAGTCTCAAGTTCATAAACCGCACCCACCATCAAAGGCGCAGACCGCTGAACGTCGGGTAACTTCGTCAGTTTCTCTTGTGCCAAACGTACATTTGACTCAACCGCATTGTGCACCTGCTCAGGCATCGGAAGGTTTGGATCGATGCTACGAGTCGCTGGCTCAATTAGCTTGACAAGGTTCTGGATACCCTGCGGTTCGGAAGAATTATGTTTTCGAGCTTGGAGAGCGGCTGTAACGGCGCCACATCCTTCGTGGCCCAGAATTACAACGAGTGGGGTCTTCAGGTGAATCCCTGCATATTCAATGCTGCCTACTACGTCATCAGTGACGACATTTCCGGCTACGCGAATCACAAAGAGGTCACCGAAGCCCTGATCGAAGATGAGCTCTATCGGAACGCGGGAGTCACTGCAACCAAGAATGGTGGCGAAAGGGTGCTGCTCTGATGTGAGCTGCTTCCGAAAGCCCAAGCTTTCATGTCTATGTTTGGGCTGCCCTTTGGCAAACCGCGTGTTTCCGACTTTCAGGCGCTGCAATGCCTCTTCGGGGCTTCCTGGGTGTGACTCCGCTGCTGTTGGATTGGATGTCCGAGGCGGTTGCTGATACCGGGCGGATTTGCCCACTGCCGGAAGCAAGCCTACAGCGCCCGCTACTCCCCAAAAAGCTAGGATATCCCTCCGGGTGGTCAGTTTGTTGGCCATGGTCTCTCTTTTTGTCAACGTTGCTCCAATTTCTTGCGATTCATCGAATCGCTGACGTTTTCTTCGGAAAGGCAAACATGTCAATACTTCGCGCAGGAGACCATGCTGGTCCAGCTTGAGGAGCAGTCACTGCGGGTGCAGTCGGCGGGGGAGGGCCTTGTGCGGACTGGTCTAGCGCGGAGGCAAACAGAGTCCAAGCCAACATCATGCCCAGGTTCATTGCAGTCCTGGCCACGAATTTCATTTGCATTTTTTCAGAGCCTCCGGTAAATGCAGACTTCTGCACCACTACTTAATTACCGCATGGCAGTGGAGGTTGAAATTGGGAAAAGTTGCACCCTTTTAGGGTAAAAGTACCAATGCCAAATTTTAAGGTGTCATGTCACGCTGATGTCAGCTCATCGCTAGAGGCATAGCTATTTCTTATCTGAGCTTCCAGATATAGATTTTCGATGGCCGTAAGAACGCAGAATTCAACCGACCACATCTTCAAGGAGAATGCCCCATCATGCGGCAAAACGCTAGAAGGATCCTGGTTGTGCTCGTCATTCTCGGGGTTTATATCGCCATGTTGGTGATGGGCATGACGGAAAAGAGCCGGCGATCCTTGCAGCTAAGTGATGAAACTGCGGCTCCCGACCATGTGCGTGTCTCGGTGCTGGTAACCAGTTTCAACCCGGTCGGGCACGAGCTGACAACGCAGCTGGGCTTCCGTCTTGACGGAAGTATAGGCACTGATGAAGTAACACCCGCTGCCGATCTGAAGCTTTTAATCAACAATGTCCGCGGGCAACAGGAGTTTGATTTTCCGAAGGGAAAAAGGATCAACCGCATCGAAGTGGTCTTTCCGTTGAATGGAGACCCAAACAGATATCCATTTGACAGGCATGAAACCACTCTATGGCTGCTGATAACCACACCTACACAAAAGGTCCAGGCGCCAGCCTCGAAGCTGCCGGAACCCAACCAAGAAGGAACACCCGAAGCCGAGCAATTGACGGTCGGTGCAGTAGCGTTGCAACAAAATGAGCCCGTTCCTGTCTCTCTCGTGCTCTCAGCCTCTATTCCGGGCGCCAAGTTTAAAGGAAACGTTACTCGCGACGAGGCTAGCCAGGTCACCGGGATCAAGTTGAGTATGAGACGTGCCGACAACCTGATCGCCGTTTCGATCCTGGTGAACACTATGATGTCGTGTCTGGCCATGAGCGTATTGTTTATTGTTCTGCGATTTGTCGGCTCAGAGGATAAGAAGATAGACTTTGTCCCGCTTTCGTTGTCCATTGCATTGATCTTTGGACTTCCGGCTCTTCGGAATATTCAACCGGGAATTCCACCGGTTGGCGCCTTTTGTGATTACGTCTCTTTCATCTGGGCCGAGTTGATTGTCGCGATTTCGGCGTTAATCGTCGCCTGGGCATGGCTGCTTCGATCTCTTTCGGAGTCGAAGCAAGCGTAACGCGGCTACTCGGGAGAGAACTGCGAAACGAAATCCTTATCAGCAAGCGCGTCTTTGATCGCGCGAATCAGATCAGTTCCCAGGCGAGACTTTAAGACATAGCCCTTACCCCCCGCAGTCTTTGCGGCTGCAAGAATATCTACGTCTTCATGCACAGTGAGAAAAACAATTCTTGCATTCGACCCTTGCTTTCGCATTTGTTTAGCTGCGTCGATGCCACTCATGACGGGCATCGAGATATCGAGTATGACTACATCCGGGTGGAGTCTGCTCTCAGCCTCGACAGCGCCTTTCCCATCCGAAGCTGTTCCAACGACGTTGAAGAACGGCTTGAGCATAGGGACAACTGATTCAAGTATGGTGAAGTGATCATCGGCTATGAGGACAGTCGCAAACTCAAGTTCTGTTTGATTTTTCACTCTATCGACCCCTCGGAAAAGCAGAAAACCCTATGCAAATTTAGGATCAACTCTAGGGATAATAAGAGTAGTGACGGCCCACGGCTATTGGTAGAAATGACAGTTCTGGCAGGTTTTTTGCAGACTAGGCCGAGATAATCTGATGCTTCACCGCATACCGGTAAAGTTCGGCATTCGTTTTGATCTCGAGGAAATCCATGACTCTGTACTTATGAGCGGCCACCGTACGCAGGCTGATCGTGAGGATGTCTGCGATTTCCTTCATAGACCGCCCCTCAGCCAGCAACTGGATTACCTGGCGTTGGCGCGAGGTCAACTCTTTCGATTTTCCGGACTCCAAATCCGGGCCTCTCAGCAAAGAGGCGACCGCTCCGCCAGTGATTCGCGGCGAAAGATAGGATGCCCCTTTCAGTACCTCCTGAATAGCCAGCATCAACTCTCGGGACGCAGAATGCTTAAGAAGATATCCGGACGCACCCGCCCGAAATGCTTCTCCGACCAAAGTGCTGTCTTCATTCATCGTGGCAATGATGATTTTGGTTCTGGGTAATATGTGCTTGATCTGTCGCGTCGCATCAATGCCGTTTAATTGAGGCATTCCAATATCGATTACGATCACATCAGGCCTGACAGTATCGGCGGCATCCAGGAGTGCCATGCCGTCGCACACCGTTCCAACAACATCATACAAAGGCATCAGCAAGCTCTTGAAAGCTTCGGCTACCAACAGATGATCGTCCGCCAACAATATCTTTACTTGGTTCATGTCATCTCCCCGATGGTCCACTCTGAGGCATTCTGCTCGGATTTTCTGCGATGAATCTCATCGGAGTCCGAGACTGCGGGTGCTTCAGCCAGAATTTCTGTACCTTCCATGTGAAAGGAGCGAATGGCGAGACTCCCACCAATCAGCCGCAGCCTTTCTCTCATGCTCGCCAGGCCAAGACCTCCATGGGCCGCTCGTGATCCGGGATCGAAGCCCACACCCGCGTCCACGATTCTTAGCCGAATGATAGAAGAAGCGCCAGAAAATTCTATTCGCCCCTGCTTGGCGCCGCTATGTTTGACAATATTATTGAGGGCCTCTTGAACGATCCGGAAGAAGCATAATGCGATATCCGGTGAGATCGTCTCGGGCATCTGATCACTCAGTGTTTCTCGGCTTGTGGAGGGTCAGTGAGTGGGATGTCTACGGTGATTGGGGAGTGATCGGAGAGCGGTACGTCGGGCGCTTCATTTAGCTCCTGAAGAGTCCGACCATAATGCGGCGCGAATTTATAACTTCCTCCCGATTTCTCGGAATCAGTGGCGTAGCCTTTGACGAAGAACCAATCCAATTTGTACTGCCCTACCAACCCTCCATATGTGCGCGCCATCGCAAACGTATAGCGAAATCCTTTGGTGGCACGTTGATTCGAATCACTGAGGGTTCCCCCGCGTTCGTCTGCGCTTCGGCTGTCCTCTCCGCGAAAATCAAATGTATAACCGTCTGCGAAATGGAAATCATTCAAGTCGCCAAAGAGTTTCGCTTCCCTATTGCGAGAAATGATCGGAACATCAAAGCCCGTGGGATCGTTTTTACTGCGCATGAAGTTCACTGGCATAAGCAGGATCGTGGGAGCGCCGGTTGACCACTTGATGGCACTTCTGGCCCACGCATGGGGATCCTTGACGCGATCAGTGATGACCTTCGACACGGAGGTCGGAGCTGCGTCTGTCGCAGTTGTGTTCATGTCCCCCGCGATGATCACCGGATTTTTGATGTCCTTTGCCCAATCCAAAACCTGCTTCATCTGTTCCCGACGACATTCTGGCTTGGTTTTGTTTTCAAGATGTGTTGCGATCACCGTGACGCTTCCCGTGGGTGATTCAGGTATTGCCAGGTCGACAAACATCGCCATGCGGCCCCCACGGCGAACTTCGCGCGTGATTCTTTCCATAAAGAGCAAATTGGCGGAAGATCGCTTTCCAGCCTCCAGCTGGGAGATCTCCTTTTTCTCGCCCTCATACCAATCGTGACAGACTGGGAGAGGTCGTACCGTCGCATTTTGAATGGGATACCGGCTCAGTACCGCTGTGCCGTGTAAGCCCAGGTAGCGGTCCTTGTCCGGTTCAAAAGACTTTTGGAGATCAGCCTGCGCAGCTTTGTCATCCAGCTTTACCTTCTCAATGCCCAGATTCAGCGGATCGACTTCGAGAAATTCGACGCCGTAGGCGTAATTCATGTTGAGCGTTTGCGCCAGCTCGTGAGCAACATCGCGGTAATCGGTGCGGGTGACCCCGTCGTCGACCTCATTCAGGACGAGCAGATCGGTTGGTTTCAATATTTCGAGCTGTTCCTTGACCACCTTCAATTCGTCGGCGTCGAGCGGCTTCTCCTTAGGATCTTTCTTTTCCGCAATCACTTCGTCGAACTTCTCTGGTTGTGAGAGTGCGATTTTTATTCCGTCTAATTCAATTCCTCGTTCGATATTCCAGAATGTTGTACGTACGAATGGACCAAGCTCCTCAGATGTTGGTCGAATTGGCTTAACGCCTTTTAAGTAGGCTTCGTTATTTACAAAGGGCGTATGCAGCAAACGGCTCATTTTGTCCGCGAGCGCCTGATCTGGCGTTGCATTCTCCGAAACCTGGACAAGCTCGGAAAAAGAGAGCACTTGCGGCTTCGATAAGGGGGCGACGGTCGCTTTGTCAGAGCCAGCCGCGGCGATCAGAGATCCAGCGCCTAACAGCAAAGCTCCTGCAACACACCCGCAATGGAATAACCGGACCTTTAAGACGGAGCGCTTGTGAGCATTTGACAAAGACATCGGCAACCGCGTTCTCATTTCGTCACCTTCCGGAGAAGCAGGATTTCGATGTGGTTTATATCTGATGGCTCAATGCTTTTTGAAGTGTAAAAACTAACACTTGAGCAAGGAATTTCGACTAGGTAGCCGATCGCGTCGACTGCAGCTGCCAGTACTCACGCTAGGGTTAGTACTTTTACTCTACGGCTACGTAAGTTTTGCCAATACTAAGCCTCCGCAACTAATGGGAGACTGTCTCCCGGATTCCATTGATTGTTCAGTCAGCAATACACCGCGGAGGCAAAGTTGCGAAGCAAATCTGGATTAGCGATTTTCGTTTGCATAATGACCCTGTGTGCCTCCCCTGTGCGCGCACAACAGAAGGGCCAATACATACCTGGGCAGCAGGGCTTGAATGCCGGCGTGCTTCCTGATCCCGGCATTACCTATGCAAATATGACAATCAATTATTCCGCGGACACGCTAAAAAGCGGGAACGGAAGCACCATTCCTCTCAACGGCTCGTATGACATATGGGCAGTAGAGAACATCTTCTTCTATGTTCCAAAGGTCAAGTTTCTAGGCGCCAAGCCTGCGTTCATGATCGTGGCGCCAACCCTGGCGAATGGCTCCCTCACGCTGGGTTCAGAGACATCGCCGAATGGAGTGGTCAATGCGGGCGGTTTCGGACTGGCGGACACATGGGTACAGCCTGTCACACTAGGCTGGAGCTTAAAGCGTGCCGACGTAAACGCCGGATATGCATTCATGGCTCCTACAGGCCGCTACTCGCCGGGCGCTTCTGACAACGTAGGCTCCGGTTACTGGGGAAACAACATCTTCACCGGCAGCACCTTTTACTTAACCAAGAATAAGGGCACGACTGCGAATCTGTTTACAAACTGGGAGATCCACGGAAGTAAGACAACCGGACAGGGAACGAATGCTACGCCCGGCCAGGCCTTCACCATGGAGTGGGGACTCGGTCAGGCGCTTCCATTGAAGAAGGATTTCAGTCAACTGCTTCAACTTGGATTGATCGGGTATGACCAATGGCAAGTTAGCGACAATGGCGGTCTCGCTGCGCCCAATATACCGGCGAATCGTCTGCCATATTATTCCGTGCATGCCATCGGCGTTCAGTCAACTTTCATTCTCCCCGTCAAATCATTGAATTTCTTTTTCAAGTTTGAGGATGAGTACGCCGCGATCGCCCGTCCCCAGGGACACACGATCGTCTTTGGCGGATCTTACACTTTCCGCATTCCCAAACCGCAACCGCCCGCAAAGAAGTGAGTACGGATCCGGGTTTGCTCGGCGAATCTCCCACTGCTCATTAAATACGAGTTTTCTGAATACATGATTTCCAAGCTGGCGAACGTGATGATATGAGCGCTCTTGTCAATACGACACGGATCGGAATGACAGATCTAGTCCTGCTCAGACGAGGTTTTGGGGCGTCCGGGCCACGAAGAAAAGCCGCACTTTCGTATGCAGTCCTGATGTTCGGATTGTTATTCTCGGTCGCTATTGTCCAGGCACAAGACAATAGCAACAGTAGCAGCACGTCGCCCCAATCCTCAGATCCGGCCCAACCATCAACAGGTGCCACCCCTAAGGCTGATCACTTTGGTTTAGACCTGGCACCTACTGAAGGAGTGAGTATGACGCAGGCTCTTGAGGAAAGTCAGGGCGAGCACGAATCTCTATATTCTCCAGAAGGAGAAGAATCCCATGTTGTCGGTTCTTCAGTTCAGGAGCCAGCGGACTCAGGTAGTCAAAAGCGTAGCGAGATCGTGTTTGCTCCGATTCCTCTGTCAAACCCCGCGATTGGGTCCGGCCTCATTCTTGGCGTGGGTTATATCTTTCCGTTAAGCAAAAACGACAAACTATCGCCTCCTTCCATGATCGGCGGTGCTGGAATGTACGCGAGCAGCGGTAGCTGGGCGTTAGGCGCTGCTGCAAAGTTTTATCTCAAAGAAGACCGTTTTCGTCTCACGGCCGCGTACGGACGTGGCGAAGTGAATTATCGGCTCTATGGAATAGGCAATGCGGCTGGCGTATTAGGAATTTATGTTCCGATTCATCAGGGTGGCCGCGCTCTGCTTATTGAGCCACTGGTGCGCCTGAAATGGAGAATATTTGCCGGTCCCCGTTATCAGTGGCGTAGCCTCGGTGTTCAATTCACAGGCGAGAATCTCCCTCCTGATTTCGAGTTCACTTCCAGGGAGCTAAATGCGAAGACCGCCGCGCTCGGCTTTCATGTGCAGCAGGATCAACGAAACAGCCAATTCTATCCGGACCGAGGAACACTGGCTGAAGTGATCGGTGACATCTTTTCCGAAGGCATCGGAAGCGATCTCAACTATCAAAGCTACAGCTTTGCGTTGAACAAATATTTTCCGCTGGCATCCAAACAGACGCTCGCATATCGCGCCTACGGCTGCGTAGTAACAGGGGATGCCCCCTTCTACGACTTGTGCTTCGTCGGAGCTCACAACGACATTCGGGGATATCAGTCCGGAAGATACCAGGACCGGCGCCTGCTTGCTAGCCAGCTTGAATACCGACTGGAGCTACCGAAAAGACTTGGGCTTACTGGCTTCTTTGGAGTCGCGGAGGTAGCGCCGAGCATCGGGAAATTCAATGCGGAGAATATCTTACCTGCGGGTGGTATTGGCCTGCGATACATGGTCGCTCGAAAAAACCATATCAATCTCCGTTTTGATTACGCCATTGGCAAAGATGGAGGCGGCTTCTATATGGGGCTAGGTGAGGCATTCTAGCTCGACGTACGGCCAGTAGAACGTTAGTGATCCTATTTCTGACTCGACAAGCTGGATTCGGAACCACACGGAGGCGGAATACGCCATGACTATCCGAGTCATCATCCTCTGTTCTGTTCTTTTATTTTCCGCGACTCTACTTGCGCAGGAAAACAATGACGTGATTGTGATGAAGAATGGCGACCGGTTTACCTGCGAGATCAAGGGACTCAGCGCCGGTGTACTCTCAGTCAAAATGAGTTACGTGGATGGCACGGTCGCTGTGCAGTGGTCGCAGGTAGCTCACCTGGAAAGCAACCGGCTGTTCCGGGTCCAGACGGAAAGCGGCGTGGTATATACCGGTACAATGTCTACCACCGGGGCATCCACTGATCCCCCGATAAGAATTGAACTAGCCGAAACTCCAAGAGAGGAAGTGGAAGTTGCACAACGCAAGATCATCAAACTGAGCCAGACATCGGAGAGTTTTTGGCATCGTTTCGATGGCGCGTTGAACACCGGTTTTCTTTATTCAAAAGGAAATGAATCGGCACAGTTCAACCTCAGTTCGCAGCTGGCATATACCAGAGAACGCTGGTCGAGTCAGGTCAGCTTTAACACCTCATTTGCATCAAGTAACGGCTCTAACCTCACAACCCGGAATCAGACCGACCTGAACATATTGAGGCTCTTACGCTGGAACAATTGGTTCTACGCTGGTACCGGGTCTTTTCTGCAGAGTTCCGTGCAGGATATCCAGCTGCAAACGACACTCGGTGGAGGAATCGGACGCTACTTAAAGAATTCCAACCGGACGAGCATATCCGTAATGGGAGGACTGGGTTGGCAGAATATTAGCTATGGGCAAAATACCGTCGATCAGGGGCCAAATAACACTGCAGTTGGTTTCGTCTCAACCGAAATCAAAGCCTTTAAATTCAAAAAGACGAACCTGGACGTGTCTGCCTCTCTGCTTCCGGCAATCACAGACGCTGGACGTGTGCATTTCAATTCGAACGCTGTCTATTACATCAAGCTCGTCAACGATCTCTCGTGGAACTTTTCGTTCTACGGAAGCTGGGACACTCGCCCTCCTGCCACGCTTCCTAAAAGCGACTACGGCACCAGCTCGGGCCTTAGTTGGACCTTCGGCAACAGGTAGAGGCTCATAACCCATGCGATCGGGGTTCATTAGGGAATCACATTTCGAGGGTAACTAGAAAATCAGCTTCACGGCCAATTGTCCAACCCGAGGGTTTACCGATGTGCTGCTGACGATACCGAAGGCTGACGATCCATATGTCGTGTTCGGGTTTGAGAACTGTGCGTAGTCGATGGTAAGCGCCGTTCCTGATTGTAACGTTATAATCCCCGAGGTAGACCACCTGCCTAATAATGGCTTCGCCCATGACTGATAGGCCCAAGACCGATACTCCTTTGATGTGGAGTCAGTACGTCGATTGACCAGCCATTGGCGAATATATGAACTCAACCGCTATGAATGCTTACCCGCTCGGGCGCAATTGTACCAACCCTGTGTGAAAATAAGGGATTTCATCACCGCGCTATTGTTTTTTCGTTTTGGCACGCCATCGCTGGTTCTGACACACAAAGGACGTGTCGCGATCCATAAGTGGGGATAAGTACAAGGTCTTTCCCAAAAACGGATGCGAACATCTTCATTTACCGCTCCTCCTTGGAAATTAGCTCAACACCAATACCCCCGTACTTTTTTTCTTGCATGACTAGGCATTTCTACCAGTGTTCAGGCTCAACCTGGAGCCCTAGAATTTGTCACGACACTGAGCCCAGCACCCTAACAAGGATGGCAGACAACCGACTTCGAGTGCTGAACAGATAATTTGGAGGATCGATAACGATGAAATCCATTACACGAGTCTTTGCCAGTGGCATTGCCGCAGCCCTCCTGTCGCTCCAGTTCAGTTCCTCGAGTGCCCAGACAGCCACCACTCCGGATGAAGCCCGCTCCATCGCCAAAGAAGCCTATATATACGGCTTCCCAGTCGTCGACAACTATCGCGTCGAGTACGCCTACTTCGTCGATCACAATAGTCCGGAATTTAAAGCGCCATGGAACCAGATCACGAACATCCCGCGTGTCTTTACGCCATCCGACACGGCAGTTCAGACGCCCAACTCGGACACACCCTACTCCTGGCTCGGCATAGACTTGCGCGCCGAACCCATCGTGATCACGCTGCCGCCGATGGATAGAAAAGACCGTTACTTCAGCGTTCAGTTCACCGACGCTTACACTTTCAATTTTGCCTATCTGGGCACCCGGACCACAGGTAACGAAGGCGGCACTTTCCTTGTCGCCGGACCTAGTTGGAAAGGCGAGACGCCCAAGGGAGTGGAAAAGGTGATTCGCTCTGAGACGGAATTTATTGTTGTTGTCTGTCGCACTCAATTGTTCAATCCCGGCGATCTCGACAACGTGAAGAAAATTCAAGCGGGGTACAAAGTGCAGACACTGTCGGCGTTCCTAAACACGCCTACACCCAAAGCCGCGCCGGCCATCGATTTCATCAAGCCGCTCACAGTCGAGACACAGAAAACCTCGCTGGAGTTTTTCAACATCCTGAACTTCGTTCTACAGTTCTGCCCGACCGACCCCTCGGAGACAGAACTCATGGCGCGCTTTGCCAAGATCGGCGTCGGCGCGGGAAAGACCTTTGATCCGGGCACGCTCACCCCTGAAATGAATACGGCAATTGAGCAGGGCCGGGCCGACGCGTACGCTGCCTTCGCCGAAGGCGTGAAACAAATGAGCGCCGGGACCGTGACGTCGGGCGATCTCTTCGGGACACGCGAAGCGATGAAGAATAATTATCTGTATCGCTGGCTCGGGACTATCGGCATTTACGGGAACTCGAAGCAGGAGGCGATGTATCCGATCTACTATGTGGATTCCGAAGGGCACAAGTTGAGCGGTGCCAACCGCTACACCTTGCGCTTTGCGCCAGGTCAGATGCCGCCCGTGAACGCGTTTTGGTCGCTAACCATGTATGGACTGCCGGAGAGCCTGCTTGTCGCCAACCCCATCAATCGCTACCTCATCAACTCGCCGATGCTGCCACAACTTAAACATGATGCCGATGGTGGTTTGACGCTGTTGATCCAAAACGACTCTCCCGGCAAAGACAAGGAATCCAACTGGTTGCCCGCGCCTAAGGGGCCCTTCGCTATGTATATGCGCCTTTATTGGCCGAAAGAGGAAGCCTTGGACGGCAAGTGGACTGCGCCACCGGTCAAAGCTCGGTAAGCCTTGAGGGGGTCTGCCCGGACCCAATCAGATTGGAATGTGCCGCCTTTCCGAACGAAGTGAATTTTTAAGGACATGTCAATTCAGGAGGCTAGATGAGAACCGATGGTTCGAAGATCGACCGTTTCATATTTGCCATTCTCCTATGTTGTCTATGCGTCCTCGGAAGTGCATTCGCGCAGACCGCACCCCCCAAGATGAAAATGACGACGCCCATCCCGCCCTCGATCACTACGCCTGATTCCGTGGACACGCCGATCGGTACCCTGAAGTTTGTTGACGGCTTTCCGGACGATGCTACGGTCCAGAAGGTCTATGACAACCTCGACTTCTCGCGTGGGGTGCAGGCGTTTATGAGCGGCATGCCTGGTACGTCGCTGGTCGGTATGCGCACAGGTTTTGAAAAGCTGGGCGCCGTCAATAGCACCATTTTGATCTTCGAGAACCTTCTGGACTCGAAATCGCTTTTTCTCACGGGGAACACTGACTCCGTCTATTTCAGCACCTGGCTCAATTTGAAGGATGGCCCCTTGGTGGTTGAAGCGCCTCCCAAAGTACTTGCGTTCCTCGATGACTCTTGGTTCCAGTACGTCACCGATATCGGCAACGCCGGTCGCGACAAAGGTCAAGGCGGCAAGTATCTTGTGCTTCCGCCGGGCTACAAAGGCGAAGTGCCGGAGGGTTACTTTGTCGCCCGCTCGCGCACTTATAACCTCTGGCTCATGGGCCGCGGATTCAAGGTAAACGGTGATCTCAAGCCCGGCGTGGATAGCCTCAGAAAAAACCTGCGCATCTATCCTCTGGCGCAGGCAAAGAACCCGCCCGAAACAAAGTTCATCAACGGCTCCGGCGTCGAGCTCAACACGGTTCACGCGAATGATTTTAGCTATTTTGAAGAGCTGAACGAGGTCGTGCAAGAGGAGCCTAGCGAGGCGCTGGATCCTGAAAGGCTGGGGCTGTTTGCCTCCATCGGCATCGAGAAGGGTAAGCCCTTCGCGCCCGATGCGCGCATGAAGAAAATTCTGACCGAGGCGGCGGCGGTAGGAAACGCCACCTCTCGGGCCATCCTCTTTCGCACCCGAATGAAGGAAGCAAGCTACTATCCGGGCAGTGCCTGGATCACTACCTTCGTCGGCGGAAGCTATGAGTTCTTGTCTCAGCCTGGCGTGCGCAATCTCGATGCACGGACGTTGTTTCATTACTACGCCACGGGCATCACGCCGGCCATGGCCATGAAGATGGTGGGTATCGGCTCGCAATACGCTGCCGCGTTCGTGGACTCCGAAGGCAAGCCGTTGGACGGCAGCAAGACCTACAAGATTCACTTGCCGCCTAATATCCCGGCGAAGGATTTCTGGTCGTTCGTTGTCTATGACAATCAAACCCGCTCGATGCTGCAGACCGATGAACAGTTCCCCAGCATCGGCAGCCAGACAAAGGGTATTGTCGCAAATCCTGATACCTCGGTAGATGTCTGGTTCAGCCCCACCGCACCGCAGGGGCATGAGGCCAACTGGGTACAGACTGTACCCGACAAAGGCTGGAATGTCCTCCTGCGTCTGTACGGACCGTTGCAGCCTTGGTTTGACAAGACGTGGAAGCCGGGTGAGTTTGAGCTCGTGAAGTAACACCATCGCTCGCGTTCGAGTACGTGCTCACCGCAGTGTCAGATTTACCAGTGCGCAGCGTTAGTTTTGCCAATAGTAGCGAAGTCTTCGCAAAGCCTATAGTCACGTTCGTCGGAGTAACTTACTTGAGGTTCAAGACCTATGAAAGATATTCGACTCGTACTGCCCTCACTCGGCTGCATCATTGCTTTCGCTCTCATAACAGTCACCGGCTGCAACGACAAGTCTGCATCTTCGGATGCACCCCGCACTGAGGCACAAGCCCCGCCGAAGATGAAAATGACCACGGACATTCCGCCGGAGATCACGACGCCGAACAGCATCGAGACGCCCATCGGCACGTTGAAGCTCTTCGACGGATTCCCAGACGACGCCACGACACAGAAGGTCTACGACAACCTCGACTTCCAGCGCGGCGTGCAGGCATTCCTGAATGCAATGCCGGGCGCTGCCCTGACTGCATTCCGTCCCGCGTTGCGAGCATTGGGCGGCGTCGACGGCAATGTCATCATCTTCGAGGATCTGATGGACTCGAAGGCACTGTGGCTCACGGCGAATACGACAGTCGTTTACTACATGAGCTGGCTCGACACCAAGAAGGATGGTCCGATCGTGGTTGAAACCCCGCCCAATACCCTCGGCGTCGTGGACGACCACTGGTTTCACTATGTCTGCGATTTCGGAAATGCCGGTCCGGACAAGGGCAAGGGCGGCAAGTTTCTGTTCCTGCCGCCGGACTATAAGGGCGATGTGCCGAAGGGGTACGTCGTTTTGCGGCCAGCCACCTATGGCCTCTGGTTGGCCGGACGCGGTTTTCTCGTCAATGGCGACCCCAAGCCCGCCGTGGCCGCCATCGAAAAGAACTTGCGGATCTATCCGCTCGCGCAGGCCGCCCATCCTGCCGTGACCAAGTTCTCCAACGTATCAGGGGTGCCACACAATACCGTACACGCCAATAATTTCCACTTCTATGAAGAGGTTAATGAGATCGTTCAAGAGGAACCGGCTGAGGCGTTGGATCCGGAAACGCTCGGACTGCTTGCTTCCATCGGAATCGAGAAGGGCAAGCCCTTCGCACCCGATGCACGCATGAAGAAGATCCTGACCGAGGCAGTGGCAGTGGGCAATGTGACGGCACGCGCCCTGTCCATGCGCCCGCGCTTGAAGGAGGCTTACTACTACCCGGGCAGCGCTTGGTTCGCCACCATGCCAGACGGTAGTTACCAGTTCCTCTTGCAGCCCGGCGTGCGGAATCTCGATACGCGCGTGCTGTTTCATTACTTCTACACCGGCATTACTCCGGCGATGGTTGTGAAGATGGTCGGCATCGGCTCGCAATACGCTACGGCGACCACCGACTCTCAGGGTCACGCGCTCGACGGCAGCAAGACATACAAGCTTCGACTGCCGCCCAACGTGCCGATGAAGGACTTCTGGTCTTTCACGCTCTACGATAATCAGACCCGCTCGATGTTGCAGACCGATCAGCGCTTCCCGAGCGTCAACAGCACAACAAAGGGGATCGTAACCAACCCGGACGGCTCGACCGATGTCTGGTTTGGCCCGGCCTTGCCCCAAGGAGTGAATCCGGCTAACTGGGCGCAGACCGTTCCTGGCAAGGGCTGGAACGTAATTTTCCGGCTCTACGGCCCGCTCGAGCCGTGGTTCGACAAGACATGGAAGCCCGGTGAGTTTGAGCTGGTGAAGTGAATACCGACTAGGGATCGGGCTCCATTGGGATCGCTGATATGTTGGCTTTTCTAGTGCACGACGTTGGCGAAGCTCTCACGTTTGTTGCCGAGAATGAAGAAATAAGAGAGTCAATTGATGAAGAAGCGATCGAAACTCGGACTTCTGTGGAGCGCGGTGTTCCTTTGCACTGTCGGCGTTTCTGCGCAGGATGCACCGCCAGGTGCTGCCCTAAATGCTCAGACTTCTCCTCCTGCCGCAGCCGCAGCGTCTGCAGGAGACTTGGCCAAGGCAACGCAGAATCCGGTGGCCAGCTTGATCAGTGTTCCCATCCAGAACAACTCGAATTTTGCCGTCGGTCCCTATAACCGAACGCAGGACGTACTCAATATTCAGCCTGTGATTCCCGCTCGCATCAGCGAAAACTGGATGCTGATCTCGCGCATTATTCAGCCGATCGTCTGGCAACCTACCGCCGCCGCGACCACTGGGGGACAATTTGGAATTGGGGATATGAACCCGACGTTCTTCCTCTCCCCGGCAAAACCCGGCAAACTGATCTGGGGTCTCGGACCGGCAATTGTCCTTCCTACAGCTACGAGTGCAGTTCTCGGTCAGGGGAAACTGAGCTTCGGTCCTTCCATGGTTGCCCTGGTACAGCCGGGACCTTGGACGATCGGATTTTTGGTCAACAACGTGTGGTCCGTTGCCGGTTCCGGGCATCGCCCATCGGTAAACCAGATGGCACTGCAGTACTTCATCACTTATAACCTGAAAAAGGGCTGGAATATCAATAGTGGCCCGATCGTTACAGCGAACTGGCATAACAAGGCCGGCGGCGACGCTGCAGAAGGTGATGACACTCCTCCTGGAGGCAGGTGGACAATCCCCTTCGGTGGCGGCGTCGGACGCGTTATGCGCCTCGGACCACAACCGGTGAATCTCTCAGCAAACTTTTACGGAAACGCGGTGCATCCTCCGGGAGCGTCCTCGTGGGGTATGCGCCTCCAGATTGCACTGCTCTATCCCAAGAAGCCCAAGGGGTAAAGCTTTCCCTTGACTCGATCTGATCAAGCGTGGGTGCCAATGTATGCATGGGAAGTCAAGATCATGTGTACATTTCTCCCTAAGCTGTTAGGTATAACTGCCAACTGACAGCACAAGGTTCTGCGGGTAAGTTAGTTTGAATTGATCTTTATGGAGGCTTGCGGAGGCTCTTCACACCGCGCCCCGGAGGAGAGACTTTGCGATTCAATCATCTTCGAGTAATCACTGTCCTACTAGTTCTTGCTGGATGCCTGCCGTTTCACGCGTTTGCCCAAAACGGAGATAGCAAACCACTTTCAGATCTGCCCCGACAATTTGCAGCAACCGCAGTTGGTCAAGGCGGCACCACGGCTGGTAAGACCTTCGGTGCAAACGTCTACATCACCGGATGGACAACCAACCAGCAAGTGAAGGACTACATCAGCACGCTTAAAGAGAAAGGCCCGGATGGGCTGGTGAGGGCGATGGAGAAGACCGACGATGTTGGACGACTCTCCCCAACCGGGTTTGTGGGCAGCGGCTTTCGCTTTGCGCGGTACCGACCCACTGCAAACGGCGGTCTGCACATTGTGATGGTGACGAACCGTCCCATGTCGTTTGGCGAGGTATATCGCGGAGGGCGCTCGACCGATTATCAGTTCGGCATCGTTGTGCTTGACGTCGATAAAGATGGCAAGGGTACTGGAACGTTGGCGCCCGTCTGCAAGATCAAGTTCAACAAGAAGAACGAACTCGAGATCGAGCACTACGGCCAGAAACCGTTTCGCCTCGCGAATGTGTACTTGCAGAAATAGACGACTTATAGCTTGAAAGTAACTCCAATCGCGGCAGATCTGGATGTGAACACAGACCGTTTGTCTGCGACGCTACTCCCAAGGCAGTCTCTTGCTTAACGTTACAGTCAACAGTAACTGATTGAAATGCGGCGAATCATGAAACTTGCGTCGATAGCAGCCGTGGCATGTTCGCTGCAGGGCCTAAATGCCCAGGACCTCGCGCCGCGCGCTTATTTCATTGGGCCGCTTCGCTCCAATGCGATCACTCTGGCGGAGTCTTTCTTCAATGGCAGCATCGACTACAACGGCGTAATTCCTATCAGCAATGCCAAGGGAACTTACAGCATACCGACGCTTAGCTATTACCACTCATTCGGTTTCTTTGGCCGTTCGGCCAATGTCGTCGCTTCTTTGCCATATGGAGTGGGAAATTTCCGGGGAACAGTGGGAACTGAAATGCAAGTATACCGTTCTGGGCTTCTCGATTCGGTCTATCGCATTTCCGTCAACCTTGCAGGCGGTCCGGCGATGCCAGTGGAGAAGTTCGTGCAGTGGAAGCAGAAGAAACTTCTGGGAGTCAGCCTCAAGGTGATCGCTCCAACGGGTCAATACGATCCTACAAAGCTGATCAACTGGGGCACCAACCGTTGGTCCTTCAAGCCTGAACTCGGCTACTCACAAGCCTGGGGGAAATGGGTCCTCGACGCGTACTCGGGAGTTTGGCTTTTTACGGAGAATCCCGAGTTCTTCTCGCGCAACGTCACCTATCCCGGCACCAGGTCGCAATCACAAAAACCGATTGCAGCCTTTGAAGGACACATTAGCTACGGCTTCAAACCTCGGCTGTGGGTTTCGCTCGATAGCAACTACTGGTTCGGTGGAAAAACAAGTCTGGATGGTGTAGAAAACTTGCTCACACAACAGTCTAATTCTCGAATCGGGGCCACGGTGTCGGTCCCCATCTCCAAACACCAGTCTCTGAAGATGAGCTATAGCAATGGCACCTACATCCGATTTGGCGGTAACTACCAGAACCTCTCGGCCGGATGGCAGTATTCATGGCTGGGGCGACCAAACTAGACGTGGGTGTAACCAACCCCCGTGGTCAGACATTCAGATTGAACGGGCGCTTAAGTGAAGTGAGATGAGATTTCGGAGGGCACGATGGCGATAGCAAAGATTGAACCACCGCCGAGAAGTGACTTCGGCGATAAGGCTGTTCCCTGGGAGAAGCGGCATGCCGCGGGCAAGGATTTGCGCCGCGCGGTCCCTCTGGAGTCGCATGCAGAGTGGAAGACCTGGAAGGGCCGACCTGACCCTCTGAAACTGCTGGCTGCAAGCAATATGGGCAGGCAAAAGGATCTCATCCCGTTGCGCATGGGACGCATGGCCGCCTCGCCGTTCACATTCCTGCGGGGCTCGGCCTGCGTCATGGCAGCTGATCTTTCCAAGACACCGATCACTGGAATTCCTGTGATCATCGATGGCGACGCACACCTGAATAACTTTGGCTTCTACGGTACGCCACAGCGGGAAGTCGTCTTCGACCTGAATGACTTTGACGAGGTCACCATCGGTCCTTGGGAATGGGACCTGAAGCGCCTGGTGGCGAGCGTCAACGTCGCCGGCCGTGAGAACGGCCTGAACCGGCGGGAACGGTTCGCCGCGGTGAGTCGCAGTGTGGAGGGGTACCGCCTCAACATCCGTCGGCTCGAAAGCATGGGATTGCTAGAGATCTGGTACCTGCATGCTTATCCCGGACGGTTGAATCCGATGGTCAAGATCGATCCCAAATCCGAGGCAGTCTTTAAAAAGGTTCTGGCCAAGGCGTTGGCTACGGACAACCGGGCGCTTGTGCCCAAGGTTGCCGAGCGCAGGACCGACGGGTCCTGGATGTTCCGTGACGATCCGCCGGTATTGACGCGGGTTAGCGCTTCCACGAAGGCGAAGGTGACTGACGCATTGAACCGTTACTCAAGCTCTCTTCCGCGCGAGCGTAACTTCATGCTGAGCCGTTACCACGTGGCGGATGTAGCCCACCGTGTGGTCGGCGTGGGTTCGGTGGGAACCCGTGCGTACCTAGTGCTGCTTTTCGGAAACGGAGACAGCGATCCCTTATTCCTGCAGGTAAAGGAGGCCGCGGAGCCGGCCCATGGCCCTTACGTGCCGCAACTCCCGAAAGAATTTCTCCACAATGGAAAGCGGGTGGTGTTAGGACAGAAAGCGTTACAAGCTTCGAACGATCCCATGCTTGGCTATACCGATATGGACGGGAGACATTACTACGTGCGGCAGATGAAGAATTTGAAGGCTTCGATACCCGTCGAATGGCTTACGGGAGCCTCTTTTAACTTCTATGCCTGGGCGTGTGGAGCACTGCTGGCCCGTGCACATGCGCGGGTGGGAGACACGGCACGCATTGCCGGCTACTGTGGCAACTCTCCCGTTCTGGATAAAGCCTTGGCGGAGTGGGCCGAGAGTTACGGAGATCAGACGGAACAGGATCACGCGATATTAGTGGACTCGATCAAGCGTGGGAAAACCAGAGCCCAGATTGAGGGCTAAAGATGAACGCTGACCCTGTCTAAGAGGCATAGGCTTACGCGTCGCCCAAGTACCAGGGCATTGCTGGCTGCACCGGCACCCTCGCAAGAACGACCTGATTTCTCTCTGACTTTGAGTGGCCCACTTTATCAGATATTCACGCGCTCGCCCCTGACAGGTCCGACGCTGGAGTTGCTGCGTCGAAGGGTCGTATTCTATCTTCTTTTAGCTGTGTGCCCCTGGCAGTTCGTTAGTGGAAGCTCACCTCCTGGGTGGAACAAAGCTTTCCTTCTTTCGGGATATCTTGACTCACGTGCGATTTCTGGTTGCTCCGCCTATGCTTATTGCGCTTCTTGTCTTTGTGTTCAGCGGTGGCATTTGGATCTGGTTGCATCAGGGTGAGCTGGGTGTTGCAAGCTGGTACGCCTCGCCCCAGCGCGACCATATGAACCTGACGTTGACGGGGTATTGGTTTGTGTACGTCAGCGTGCCTGTCTCCCAGTTCATCCTGCTGGAATATGCTCATTCTGATTTGGTTCTGGTTTTCTGTTGCGGGTGTCACTTCTAAAGCTTCACCTTCCGCCTGCACACCCTGACCGCTCTCACCGCTCATACTCCGCGATTAGTGAAGATCGCTGCGTGATTGAGGAAGAAGGTCGCTGTAGTAACTTTTGCCTATTGCTGGGTAGCACTTCTTCCAATAGACCTGGTCACGCCCGTGGTGCATTCTTTGTTTGCAGGTCGGGAACAGCTAGTCCCGTTGTCCACACGTTCCCGACTAGGTTTTTTATTCAGCAGTGCGATGAAAGGCCATGCCCCAGGATCGCGGTGGGATGGCGCTGATCTTTCTGTCGACATTGATATTTAAATTTGCCGGAGGCTCTAGAGATGACACGCAGACTTCGTATAGGGGAAGAGTGCGGAGTTAGAAAGGTAGTTGCTTACGTACTCCTTCTGTTTGGCATCCCCAGTCTCATGCTCGGGGAAGATATCGGCTGGCCGCGTGAGATAACCCAGAACGGCGCGCATATTGTTTACTATCAACCGCAGATTGACCAGTGGACGAATTACCGTACCCTGGACGCCCGAATGGCAATTTCGGTGACCCCCGCAGGAGGAAAGCCCACACCAGGTGTGGTTTCCATCCAGGCGCGTACCGATGCCGACAAGGAGACCCGTAACGTTGTGATCAGCAATATCAAGGTGACCGACATACGATTTCCCTCAGTGGACGCTGCAGGTGACGCTAAATTAGGCGAATTGGTCCGCACATTTTTTAAGCCAGACAATACGATCACAATTTCTCTCGACCGCCTAACGGCGGAGGTCGAGGAAGGCAAAGTGTCGGGACCTGCGGTGCCGGTCGATAACAAGCCTCCAAAGATATTTGTCAGCAGAGGACCTACCGTTCTCCTGTTGATCGACAACAAGGAGGTCCGCGCGGCGATTGAGAAGACGAAGCTTGAGTTCGTGGTGAACGCCAACTGGACGGTCTTGTTCGATACGGCGGGAAAGAAATATTACCTGCTGAATGGAAAGCAATGGCTGACGGCGGACAAACTTGAAGGCCCGTGGACCGTCGCGGTGCAGCTTCCGCAAGAGATGAACAAACTTCCCGCCGATCAGAACTGGGAAGAGGTCAAGAAAGCGATACCGCCACAGGGGCAGGCCGGTGCTGCACCCACTGTGTTTTTCAGTAGCGTTCCGGCCGAGGTAATCGAGTTCAAAGGGCCACCCGTTTACGCCAAAATCCCAGGCACACAGCTGACGTATGCGCCCAACACGAAGAGCGCCGTCTTCGTCCAGACGGACGAACAGAAATACTACTTCCTGGTTTCAGGGCGATGGTTCCGTTCCGCTTCGCTGGATGGCCCGTGGAGTTACGCGGGCGGAGATTTACCGGCGGACTTTGCAAAGATTCCGCCGAATGGTCCTGGTTCCGATGTGTTGGCGTCGGTACCGGGAACTCAGGAGGCACAGGATGCCGTCCTTCTGGCACAGATTCCCACCACGGCAATCGTCAACATCCAAGAAGCCGAGGCCCAGGTAAAAGTTCAGTACGACGGACAGCCGCAGTTCAAACCCATCGAAACGACGCAGCTCTCCTACGCGACCAATACACAGGACAAGGTCATCAAGTTCGGAGATATTTATTACCTCTGCTTTCAGGCCGTGTGGTTTATGTCCACTACACCGAATGGCCCCTGGAAAGTGGCAAGCTCCGTTCCAAAGGAGATCTACACGATTCCGCCAAGTTCACCGGTCTATAACGTGACTTATGTGACGCAGACGCAGACATCTCCAACCACCGTCGAGTGCGACCACACGGCTGGCTACTTGGGGATGTTCCTCGTGGGCACCGCTATCGGCCTGACGATCGCGTACGGAACCGGCTACTATTATCCGCCCTACTACTATCATCCACCGTACGGATATCCTATCTATCGGCCGTACCCAGTCACTTACGGAGTCGGCGCTTTCTACAGTCCCTACTCTGGCACTTATGGTGTTGCGCGAGGCGCTTATGGGCCGTACGGAGGTGTGACGGGTGCAGCCTGGTATAACCCATCGACAGGCCGGTACGGCAGATCTGTATCAGCATACGGCCCGTATGGCAGTGCGACCGCGGCGCGTACTTACAACCCCTATACGGGTGTGTATGGTGCAACGCGTCAAGGTTCGAACGCTTACGGCAATTGGGGCAGTTCGGTCGCGGTACGCGGCGACCAGTGGGCACAGACCGCGCATAGAACAACCTCGCAAGGGACTGCGGCAGGCTTTCGGACTTCTGAAGGAGCACGCGGTGCCGGTTACAGCGGTGCGAATGGGAATAGCGGCTTCGTCGCGCAAGGCAAAAACGACAATATGTACGCCGGCAAGAACGGAGATGTTTACCGCAAGGACTCCAGCGGCAGTTGGCAGAAGTATGACAACGGTGGCTGGTCGGATACGGCTCCCAAGCCGACTCCCCATAGCCAGAATCCAACCCGGACACAAGGAACCCAGGCCCAGCAGCGTCCCGCTCAAGGCACGGTGAGCAGACCTGCCGCTGCACAACAGCCAGCAATCTCTTCAGGAACAATGCAACAGCTTGATCGCGACGCCCGGGCACGCCAAACAGGTACGCAGCGGACGCAGCAGTACCAGCGATCTGGGCGTACGAGGAGCTCAGGAGGGACCACACGCCGGCGACCTCAGTGAACGATGCGAGACCCAGGATGGACATCGATTCCCATCCTTGGGTCGACGCAACGAACGCTCCGCTCCTGTAAAAAGGGATATTTCTGGTGAAAATACGATCCGACCTGCGATCCAAATTCAGACAGGCAGCCATGAACAATCGAGCCGCGGAGTTTTGAGTTTGGAGGGAGCAGCCGGTAGTCAGGAGAACCAGGTTGACGCGAAAACGATCACGTGCGATAGCGACGATCTGGCACTCGCTGAAGTAATTCAAGCTGTGCTGAATCCTACGGCTCAACAACAAGCCCGAAATGTACAGGCCATCTCGACGTATCAGGCACGCATCACAGCCAACCAGCAGCGAATTGATGCGAACAAAGCCAATCTCGACGAAGTGGCACAATCCACGCAGAAGCGTTTGGACGAGATGGGTGAGGTCGTCACCAAGGACCAATACACCCTGCTCTTCACCACGGGCGATTACAGTCTCTCCGACGAAGCCAAGCAGAGACTTGCTTACAGCAAAGGCTGGATATATCAGTGGCGGGATATGCCGACGCGGTGGGTAATGCTGCCTCCCACCAGGTCCTCAGCAAGGAGCGCGCTCAAGCGGTCGTCGTTTACCTCCTTCAGGAGTGCGGAGTTCCGGTAGGGCATTCTCGAACCCGGCGCGACGGGTGAAACCAACCCAGCCGCTTCCAACGAATCCTCGTCGGGACGCGCCGAAACCTTGATGATTCTTCGCAGGTCATATGATCACCGTTCTTCATCACAATTAGGTCGGTGTTGCCCCGCGCGAAGAGAGGCGAAGAAAGCAGAAGAGTAAAGCTAAAAATGACGACTCGAATATTCATAGCGTGTCTGGTCTCCGCACCGCATTTTGACTCAGGAATTCAGACGGTTGTTCCGAGAGTGTTGCGCGGGGCCCAGGTAAGCGAAGCAATTGTCAGAACACAGACTACGTCCTAACCGCTTCTGCGCATCTCTACGGAGGTAGACGGAAGATTAGAAGACGCGTCCTACGCGGAAGAAGAATCTCCCGCGGCCATAGTCACCCACTGCACCTGCGACTTCGACCGGTCCGAATATCGTGTTCACAATAATTCCAGCCGCGCCATCCATCGGGAGGCTCGGAGGACTTGGACCGAGGGGCAATTTGTAGGTCTTCCCTACCTCGTAGAGTCCGATAAATTCCACGTTACTGCCAAGCAGTGGAGGCAGTTTCAATAGCTCCCGAATATATCCAGCCTGGCCCAGGAAATATTGATTGGTGAGCAATTCGTTTGTACCCCATGCCAACAGACGCTGCGATCCGCCGAGGGAGAATGGGGGTATTCCCGTTTTGTAGCCATAACTGCTTCCACCGTAAGCAGACAGAAACACCGAGGAAGGCTCGCTTAGACGAAAAAAGCTTTGGGATTGAATCTCGGACAATGGAAAGGCGCCTGGAGCAGCTGGGTTAGTGTTGAATCCCTTTGTGTAAATCTGCAGGCTCTCACCGGAGCGCGGTATCACGGGGTTATCTAATGTGTTCAGCTGGAATTGCAACCTTACATCGCCGGTCGGAGCCGATACTGTGGGCAGAACACTCGAGTTTCCAATCTCTGGGGAAAGCTTTTCATAACCCCCCTCGTATCCAAATCGCAATTCGCCCGTGTTTCCAAATCCGTAGCCAACATCCACACCGCCCAGGACCTGTCGTGTTCGATAACTGGCAACTAGCGTGTTCTCATTGTAAAGATTGTCCTGCACGCTGTTAGCCCCGACGCGAGGAGCAACAAACCAATTGCTGGTCGGTGTAAATGGGTGGTAGTACTCGCTATCGATCAGATATTGCGAACCCACGATCAAATTGTTGCGTAACTCAGAACGATAACTACCGAAATCGAGAAATGTTATCCTCGCTCCGATGCTGAAAAGCACGTTGTTATAGTCCGAACCGTCAATGAGAATGAGGGGCCGCACCACCGGTGGCGCATATGGCTTCTGCTCCGTTTGAACCTGCAATCCCTGTGTTCCATCTTTTTCCACCATTGAATACCCGACGTTTGAGTAGCGGCCTTGGCCAGCGAGTGTCATCATCTGCTGATCTAACTTCACTGTGTCCACGGGTGTGCCGACGTTTTCGGACAGTTCCTTCTCAATCGAATCGGCAATCTCGGGAACCGCACCGGTCACCTGGACGAACTCGGGGACAGGTGTTGTCTTTTGTCGAGCCTTCCGGTTCGCCAGGTATTGTGCCCACTCGGCTTCGCTTACCGAGAAAGCAGAAAGCACCTTCGCCTTCGACGCAGCCGCGTCATATCCAGCCTTGATGATCGCGTCAGCAGCGTTGTAATCCAGAGCGTTGTACTTCTGCAACGGCACTGTTACAAGAAGATCTGCCTGCTCCATTGAGCGAAGTTCGTTCGCGGCAATCATGACGGAGATGGATTGACCCAATACCGCGAAGCTCGAGAGGGATTCCGTTGGACTGATCGGAGCGGTCTCCAGGTGGATGCCAATGACGATGTCCGCCCCCATCTCTTTCGCCACGTCTATCGGAATGTTATTGAGCAACCCGCCATCTGCGTAGATGTGATCCCCTGATCGGACAGGAGTGAAGATACCTGGCAGAGACATCGTAGATCGCAATGCCAGTGCCAGAGGGCCGCTGCGGAAAACATGAGGCTTACCGGAAACGAGGTCCGTCGCCACGCAGGCAAAAGGGATGGGGAGATCGTTGAAGCTATTGAGTTCGGAATATGGAAGGGCGATTCGGTCAAGGATAAGAGAAACCTGCTGGCCTGTATTGAAGCCTGCCGGAAACTGCAGCCCCTTGCGCAGACCGAATTCAAGACTGCTCGGGACTTCATGAGCGTCTTGCTTGCGTCGAAACGAGAGATCCTCGAAAGGTGTCTGGCCTCTTAGTACTTCGTCCCAATTGATCTTGTCAACGACCTCTCTGACCTCTGCGGGAGATCTTCCTGTCGAGTAGATTCCTCCAACTAAGCCGCCCATACTGGTGCCAGCAACATAGCTTACTGGAATGCGGTGTTCCTCCATCCATTGCAGAACCCCGATATGAGCCAGCCCCAGTGCTCCGCCGCCCTCAAGAACAAGACCAAGCTTGGGGTGTCCGGTCGTACCTGACTTAGCAACCTCTTGAGGGTGACTGTATGCAGCCAGTAAGACGCAAGGTAACAACAATGACTGCACGGCTCGGACTCTCATGGTGTCTCCTTGCGCGTGCTGTCACAGCGGTGCATCGAATCTTGCAAAAACCGGAGAGACAATACGCATGTCGAAGCGATAGTTTTAAGATTTCTCGGGTAAAGATAAAGCTTGAGCAGCTACGCAACCTGTTCAAAAACTCTTGAAAGGGATCCTTCATTGCACCACCGGACCCCAACCGGCGTCCGGATCGAACCGGGTCATTGCGTATGCTGTTTCCGTTGTGGTCTTATCCAAATCTTTCTGGAGCGATACGCCATCCTGGTTGATGGTGAATGTCATTCTCCTCGAATTGCCGTATTCAGCGGATAAGCGATGAAAGCGAATCCACCCACCATCCTCCAGTCAACCACATAATCCTTCGCGCCACTGGATGCGTCACTGCCTTGCCCCTTCAGCATGTGGAAGTAGTTTCGATTTCCCATCTGCATTTACCGAAATCAAGACGATCATCGAGAACTCACAAAACGATGGCTACACACGCGCTTGCTTCCGGGAGAAGGAACCGCGTGTGTAGGAACCAACTATGGCTGAGAGGTCCTTAGCTACCGACAATGCCTTTGTTGACCAGGATTTTGACCTCAACCCGACGGTTCTCGGCCCGGCCGGCTTTAGTCTCATTCGGTGCCGCTTGTCCGTATTCGCCCATAGCGCCCGGTGCCACAATATGCCGCACGGGAATACCGCCTTGCTGGAACAAGTAGGTGACAACTGCCTTCGCGCGGTCCTCACTCAGCTTCGTATTCATCTCGGCGCTGCCGACTGAATCAGCGTACCCGGTCACCTCGATGATGTATCCGGTTAGGCCAGTAGCAGTCTGCGCCAGCTGCCGTAGTTTCTCCTGATCCTCAGTCGAAATCTTAGTGCTACCGGAATTGAATCGTACGGTGGCTGTACCCTTCTCGTCATATTCACTCAACGCGGCAAAGCGGTTCTCGTTCTCCTCTATGTTCTTGATGTTCTCTCCGATCTGCTGTTGATTGGCCGCGATACCCTGTTGATTGGCATCGATACTGTCTTTTTGAGTAGCAAGCTCCGCCTTATTACCTGCAATATTCTGCTGGTTGACCTCGATCAGCTTCATGTTAGCCGCGACCTGTTCCGCGGTAGGGTGCAAACCTGCCTCGATCATCTCTGAGGTTTCCAGGTCGTCGCCATCGACCGTAATGGTCTTCGCTACAAGTCGGTTTTGGTCGTCAGTAGTTCCTTTGATGTTCACCTTGAGTCCGGGTATGAGCACCACAGATGACATTTGCTGCTTTTCCAAGCCAAAGAGTCCCTTGTCGTCTTTGGTCTTTGTTTCGTCGCTCAAGACCACTGTGACGTTTCCGTCCGCGGACTTCACGATTAATGTTTCTCCCGTCCGAGACGTGATCATTCCTTTGACGCTGGATTGGTCCCCAGTCGCGCCAAAAGCAACCGTTGCCACGGTAAACAATGCCATAAGGCTTACTACAATCCTTTGTTGGTGCATGGTGTCTCTCCTCAGTGATTTAGTGTCATAAGTTAGAAAAAAGGTGGTCGCCTAGGGCATGTGTAAAGCGCTAGTTATTTCCAACCACGTCCGTTGATTCCTCCGCTAAGAGGGTGAGCAAGCGTCTCTTCATAAGGGGCGATGCGCGGGCCGAGAAAGCGATCGGCTACTAACTATCGCTAGGCAAGACGGTAGACCATTACTAGATGCAAGGCCATTAGCAAAACTAACTAACAGGTAAGTGCAAAAACTACCTAGCAGGTAATTTATCCCACGGCTATGAATAACTCTTGCATGAACCTTATTGAAACGGACGAAAAGGAAAGCGCTCTTCAGTTTGCCCTCAGTTACAACCGCGAGACGATGAGCTCTTCGGTCAAACGAACGAATCGAACTGCAACCACAGTTGCCGCGAACGCCTTTCAACATGGAAGGTTCACGGATGTCATTTAGGTTGCGGAGGACGTTGGCACCGTGGTAACAGGGTGGATCGGAAGGGCAAAACGCGTCGAGATCGGAAGCGGGTTAGGTTACGAGCCATTAAAGAAGAGCTGCAGCGACGAATGCACGAGCCTATTCCAGAGCAGGGCCGATGGTCGGGGCCAGTGGTGCGTGGCTACTTTGCGTACCATTGCGAGGGGCAGGAAGACCACCTTGGCGCACTCGGTCTCGTCGTGAATATCATCGTCCTCTGGAACACACTCTACGTCGATGCGATTCTCCAACAACTCCGCACCGAGGGATTTCCCGTCCCACCGGAAGCAACCTGCTGGGGCGGTATGCCTTTTCGTGCCGGAGGCGGTTCAACGTGGGGAGTTACGGCCGCTTCGAAGCCGTCTGATTCTACAGAGGAGGTCGCCTAAATATCAAAACTCAATCATGGCATTTGATAGTCCGCACCTCGCTCAGGTGTACGGCAGATCGTACACGGATGAATCCGAGATGATTCAAATCGTGAACAGTGTTTTGCCTGAGGGTGATATCAGGAATGCCTTGCACCTCGTAAGGCGGCGTGAGGGACACACAATTCACTTGTTGCTCACCGAGTCGGAAGCGGAAATGCTCGGGTACGGGCTTCCCGTTTGAGACAGCATTTAGTCAAAATCTCTATAACCGCTACCTCCGCAAGATTGGCGCAATTCCCGGAGTGCTTCTATCACGCGCACACCCATTTTTCTTCGCGGAAGCAAGCGCTCGTTTTCTTGTTTGAGTCGACGAAGGGAACTGCAAAGGACGTTTGGCGCGGTTTCACCGGGAGATAGCCCCCAAATTCGAACGGTACCGTCTTCCTGTCCGGTAGCGAGATACTTGCCGTCGGGTGAAGTTGGAATGCCGGCGCCGCTGTTGGCCGTGGCGAGGATATTACTCAGAACGCTGAGCGTTCCTTACTGTTCCTGTGCGTTAAGAATCGAAGTACTCTCATCATCGGATCACTCATTCCTTACCTGTCAATTCCAACCTTCGACTAATTTCCCACTGGCAACGTAACCGGTTGCGCCAGGCGAAACTCCAGCAGAGATTCGCTGGGTATCGAGAGCTGTTCGCCCTTCTTGGAGGAGGCCACCGCTGTTCCGGCGGCGGCACCGGCGAGTGCACCAATCCCAGCTCCTGTTCCTCCTCCTGCTAACCCGCCGATCAGCGCACCCAGTCCCACGCCGCCGATAACCTTTCTCGTCGTTTTTGAGCCTTCTCCTTGCCCCTCGACCTTATAAGTGCTGGTCAGAAGTGGATAGGCTGTCCCGTTAATCACGATATCGGTCAGCTCCAGCGTTAGTTCGGAACTGCCTTTAAACCTGCCCGAGGAGGAAGCCGAAGCCAGATGGCCATAAACGGTCGTGCCTCTAGGGGCGACCACCACATCATCGGATTGCAGATTGCTCTCCAGGCTCGCCGTGAACCGATAGCCCGCCTTTTGTTGGCTGGAATCCACGGAGTCGATCATTCGTATCAGGATCCGCGTTCCGGCCGGAACTGTGGCCCTCATTGCTTGCTGCGCCGCAGCGGCCGTCACAGTCACCAGCCCTGCCAGGATGGTTACAGTCCAAATCATTGCTTTGCGCATTTCCTGTCTCCTCCTCGTGGAACCTACGAGTCTTCCCCAACAATCGGCAATGAAGAATCGATTTGCAGATCGATAATTAGAAGTAGTTGGTCTTCGACCTGGACGAAGCGCGCTGCCGTAATCGCCCCCAATTCCTGTTTGACGCGGTCATAGTATTTGGCTAGGAGCTCGGCTCGCTGCTTGCGATATTTGAGCCCGTTCTGAATCAGCTCGTCTGCCTTTTCATCTGTCATCTGCCCATAGGTGCGCGCATACTCTTGAATATTCGCCGCCCTAAGATCATTCAGTTTGTTCAATTCCGTGGTGTATTCGTTATAGATTGGCCAGAACTTCGCCGCATCGGCGGCGCTTAACTGCATGACCGCCCCCATCATCTCGGCTTTCTGCTGCCGAACATTCGAGCGAAGGAGCTCAATGTATGCCTGGGTATTCCGATTGTCTGCGCCCGATGATTTGCCGGCTTGCGCCTGCGTTTGTTGCGGTTGAGTGCCACCTTGGGCCCCTGCGGTTGAAACAAAAGCCAGGGACGACAGAATCAGGATCCAGGCTCCTGCCTGTTTCTTCATCACTTATCCTCCTTAGAAAATCGCCTCTAAGAAACCATCGTTCACATCGTCGCGCTGATGGTCTCCCGAGACCGAGGGTGCTTCAGCCAGAATTTCTGTACCTTCCATATGTAAGGAGTGAATGGCGAGACTCCCTCCAATAAGCCGCAGCCTTTCTCGCATGCTCGCCAGGCCGAGACCGCCGCGGGCTGTTCGTGATCCGGGATCAAAGCCCACGCCCGCGTCCACGATTCTTAACTGGATGGTAGAGGAAGCGCCAGAAAATTCTATGTGTGCCTGCTTAGCCCCACTATGTTTGACAATGTTGTTGAGGGCCTCTTGAACAATCCGAAAGAAGCATAATGCGATGTCCGGTGAGAACGTTTCGGGCATGTCGTGCTGTACAAACTCGATTTGAATATGGTGCTTTCGAGCGGTCTCCTCACACAGGCTTTTCGCTGCCGTGAGTAACCCCACATATTGAAGCTTGGATGAATGTAGCCGATGAGAAAGCCGGTGAATGTCGGACGATAGTTCCGTGATTCTTTCCCAGACCATATGTAGTCGGTCGATGACAGCATGATCGGCCGCGGCCGGTGTCTGGCTTAACTGCTCGAGTTCCATTGCCATCAATGCTAGACGCTGACTGAAATCGTCATGCAGCTCGCGCGCAATCCTGGCCCGTTCATCCTCCTGCGCGTTGATGAGGCGGCCACTGAGCTCCAACAAGTGTCGTTCGTCTCTTTTTCGCTCTGTTATGTCCTTATGAATTACGACAGCGCCTCCGGCTTCGCGATGTAGTGGGGTCACCGAAATAAAGAACCAGACCCCTTCGTTGGGCGGAGTACAGGAATACTCCAGTTCAAAATTTTCGGTGCTACCAGAGAGGACAGCCGCAATCCCGTCAGCAATTATGCCTGCAGAGGGAGCGCCGGTTTCAGCGAGTTCACGGCATTTTCTCGCATAATTGAGCCCAGCCGAGAAATGCGCTCCAGACAAGGCACCTCGAATGTATTCCATATCAATCCAGTTCTGGTTCACGCTGAGGATGACGCCATGTTGATCAAGCACCGCTACATTGCTGTTCAATGAAACAAGTACGGCGTCCTTAAGGCTCTCGCTGTACTCAAGCACTACATTCGCGCGCTTCCGAACCAGAGCGTTAGCAAACACCTCAGCCGCAATTTTCAATTGTTGGACTAATTCCTTCGGCCAACTGTGATCGTTAAAAGATACAAATGCAAGGCTTCCCCAAGTCGTGCCGCCCATTCTCAGCGGAATTAGAGCTATAAATTTATACTTCCCCTCTAAAAGAAAAGCCTGTTCTTTCGCAGCATCAGCAGGGTATTCCTCTGCTCTTTGGATGACACAATCGTCTCCCTTCAGAAGACTGGATGCTAGCCAAGGAAATTGCTCCGGACCAAGGGTCCCGGGGATAAGGGGGAGACCTTCAGCACTAGATGAATGGCTCAACACGAATCGCGGATCGCCGTCGGCGATCTCGAATAGACCGATATGATCGACTTCGAGAAAAAGCCTCAACATTCTCAGACCCGCCGTAATTTCGGCGTCAACTCGCACCGCTGGAAGGCTGCTGAACGTCGCTGACAACTCAGAGAGCAATGTGAGCATCTTCGGGAGCGTGCACCGTCGGCTAGTGCCGCGCCTGGGAGGTAACAAATCAATCGACGTCATTGCGTGTCGCCTCTGTCACTTGATCTGGATCTAAAATTGGATCAGCAACGCAATCTGGCTAACCCGCGAATCTGCTTAAGAATGCCGCTCGGAGTATCTATTTGTGCCCAAGGTGCCATCTTTTTTTTGCCCTCACCGTTGGGACTGCGAATGAGGGTGGCATTTACGCAGGAAAATGAA
>Ga0206811_1051_pt1 | contig 33255 bp, 27 predicted proteins | sample Alteio_BWOrgCont_53_FD_152886 | JGI IMG/M metagenome (GOLD analysis project Ga0206811, IMG submission 152886) | Enriched cells from forest soil in Barre Woods Harvard Forest LTER site, Petersham, Massachusetts, United States -... | ecosystem: Environmental > Terrestrial > Soil > Temperate forest >... | reverse complement strand
CACTGCTTATGCCCATCTTGAACGCACGATGGTATCGCGTGACACCGTCGTCGCCGAAGGCGATATGATAGGTACAGTCGGCACGACAGGTGGGGTTACCTCGCCGCAGTTGCATTTTGAAACACGTCTTGATGGCAAGCCGGTCGATCCAAAGACCGTAATTAAATAGAAATATTAGTTTTAAGATGCGCTTCTAATTGGCTGTATTTGCGTCCCACTTTCAAATCCTTGGCGCTTAAATTCCGGTACCAATATGGCAAGTTGTTGCAGAGCCTTATTTTCCGCGCCGCCCGCCAGGAGCGAGGCCGCCAGATCCGCCAGGGCTTTCTGGAGTTGAGACAACTCAATGGTGTGCGATTTGGCCAGCTTTACTCCGTCAGCAGCCGAGGGCATCAGTTCCTCCTCGGCCGAAAATAGTTCCTCATGAAGTTTCTCGCCGGGGCGCAGGCCAGTATAAATAATACGTATATCTTCATCTGGTTTGTGGCCGGCAAGACGGATCATCTGTCGAGCCAGGTCCGCAATTTTAACCGGCTGCCCCATGTCGAGTACCAGCACTTTGCCGCGCTGGTCGCCAGGATGTGCGCCAAGGGCTGAGGCCTGAAGCACAAGTTCAACGGCTTCCCGTACTGTCATGAAATAGCGCGTAATATCGGGATGGGTGACAGTGATGGGGCCGCCCTTTGCCAATTGTTCCTGAAAGCGTGGAACAACAGAACCCGTCGAGCCCAACACGTTGCCAAAACGGACCGTTATGAAGCGTGTGTGCTGAGAGGCCAGATCGAGGGCTTGGCAATACATCTCAGCCAGACGCTTCGTAGCACCCATGACATTGGCGGGATGTACAGCCTTGTCTGTCGAAATGAGTACCATGGCAAGGACGCCAGTTTTTGAGGCACAATCAGCTACAACACGCGTCCCATGGGCGTTTGTAAGTATGGCTTCGCGTGCATTTTCCTCGGCCAGCGGCACATGCTTGATGGCAGCCGCATGGAATACGAGCTCCGGTTTATCTTCGTTAAATATCTGCTCAAGTCTTATCGGATCACGTACATCTGCAATAATCGCGCGCGTGCTTAGTTTCGGAAAGGTTTCTCGGACTTCGAGTTCAATTCGGTAGAGATTGAATTCACTGAACTCCAATAAAGTCAAATGCTGGGGTCCTAACGCGCTGATTTGTCGCACAAGCTCAGATCCGATAGTGCCACCTGCGCCTGTCACAAGCACGCGTCTTCCTTTTATGAGGGCGCTAATTTCCTGTCGGTTAAGAACTGTTTCTGGTCTGCCGAGAAGATCTTCAAGCGCGATCGGCTGATCGCGCATGGAAATGGCGGAGCTTACGTCATTGCGAAGATCCGTGAGTGCCGGAAGACGTGAAAGACTCAGTCCTAATAGAGTCGCTTGTTCTAATAATTGCGCAACCAAAGCTCCATTTAGTCTTGTTAGCGCACGCGTTAGAACGATGCGGCTCGGCGCCTTTCCACGGGCACGCAGGCGCTCGATTTGTTGCGGCAAGCTATCAAGTGTGCCAAGAATTTCTACGCCATGTAAGGAGCGGCCAACGCGTTTGTCATTCTCACCAATGACACCGACAACACGAAAGGGTGCTTGGGGATTTGCGCTTACGGCGCGAATAAATAAGTCAGCCTCATCACCAGCACCTATGAGAAGGACGTTGACACGGCCGCCGCCAGAACGTTCCCATAAGGCGCTCAAGCGGCGTTCCCTGAGTATACGAAAACCAAGTCGGGATCCGCCAAGCCCTGCTAATAAGATAAACCAGGCAATAAATGGAACTGATCTCGGAATACCTTCAAGGCGCGTTGTGAGAAAAGCGATGAGTGTGAAGCAGGCAACCGCGATAGAGGTAGCACGTAGAATTTCCAGCAAATCGCGAACAGATGCGAAAGCCCAAATGCTACGGTAAAGGCCGCTCGCAAGGAAAACCACGGCACACGTGGCTGTAAAGAGTAGAGCCGATGTTGATATTGTCCCCGATGGCAGTTGCCAGATGTCGTCGCCTAGGCGCAAATAAAGTGCGAATAGAAAAGCAATCAGTGCCACAACTACATCATGGCCAAAAGCGAGCCAACGGCGGTTAATACGAGGTATTTGCATGATCATGGAGCTGCAATGTTCCGGCCAGCCTTATGCATGGCCCACAGTAAAATAGCAACAATTAGGGCCGCCAGCACTAAACCCGTTAAGGGGTGAAGAGCGGCCAACAAGGCCGAGCTCATGAGGCTGATATTAGCGGCAATTACCCAATATACCGGCCTGTCATGACGGCCCAATCCAAGGGCGGCTTTTTGGTAAAAGTGCTGCCGGTGGGCTTGCCAGACCTTTTCGCCGCGACAGGCGCGTTTGAATAATGTGATGCCACTATCGGCTATGTAGTAGAGGGGTAAAATAAATGCTGCGGCGACGTGACCTTTTAGAGCTAAGGTGAGTAATATATATCCAACGAGAAAACCCAATGGGACACTACCTACATCGCCCATAAATATCTTCGCGGGATGCCAGTTGAGAGCAAGAAAACCCAAGCATACGCCGGTTAACATTAGTATTAAAACAGATACAAACGGATCATAGATATTGAAAGCAGAAAATAGCGCGCAAGCACCAGTAGCTATAGAGATTGTTTCGACGCAAGTAAGGCCGTCAATGCCATCCATAAAGTTGTATAAATTAATAAACCACGCCCACCCGACAATAAGAAGCGTGCGATCGATCCAAAAAGGAATAGAGCCGTTAAATATCATGGCGTGCGGTGCTAAACTCATGCTGCCAAAGAAGGCCGCGATAATATGTATGGTCAGGCGCATAAAGGGATTAATGCCGTGCCGATCGTCTAGCCAAGACACCGCGACAAGAAGCGCTAATGCTAAAATAAGCCAAGCGTGGAAGGGGAGGCTATGTTGATAGAGGGATATCAATACAGTGCCAGGTCCTAAAATGGCGAGGAGGGCCCACCCACCGCCGCGCGGCACCGGCATTTTGTGTGAGCTACGTTCATTGGGATGATCGAGTAACGCTCGTTTGATAAGAGGTTTACGAACAAAAATAGTCAAAACAAGACTGAAGACATAGCAAAACAGAATGAAGAAAATTGCTGATAAACTATGGTCATTCATGTGGGGGTAGAGACGACAAGATCTCTAAGATAGTCAGCATAGGGAGTCATTCCTGTTTCACTGGCGATTTTTAGGACTTGATCGGCATTGATATACTTCATAGCCAAAGCAATCTCTTCGACGCAGCCTATTTTAATGTTTTGCCGTTGTTCGATGATGCGAACAAAATTTGTGGCATCGGCCAATGTTTCGTGTGTTCCAGCGTCTAACCATGCATAACCGCGGCCGAGATTGACGATATCCATTTGCTTTTGTTTCAGATAAATGCGGTTGATATCGGTAATTTCAATTTCATTGCGCTGAGACGGTTTTAGATCCTTCGCGATGTCAACGACATGATTATCGTAGAAATAAAGGCCCGTAACGGCCCACCTCGAAGGTGGATTTTGGGGTTTTTCTAAGATGTCTTCAGGCATGTTGTTGGCATTATAGACAATAACGCCATAACGCTCCGGATTTGAAACGCGATAGGCGAAGACAGTTGCACCACTTGGTTTCTGGGCTGCCGTATGCAACACGGCATGTAGTCCGTGACCATAATATAGATTATCACCCAAAACCATCGCGACGTTGTCATTACCAATAAATGATCGTCCGACAATAAAAGCATCAGCGAGACCGCGCGGCGTCGGCTGCTCGGCGTAGCTTATTTGCAATCCCCATTGTATTCCATCGCCCAACAACTGGCGGAATTGAGGGAGATCGCGCGGCGTGCTAATAAGTAAAATATCGCGAATGCCCGACTGCATAAGAGTACAAAGCGGATAATAAATCATTGGCTTGTCGTGCACCGGCATCAATTGCTTGCTCATAGCCCGCGTGGCAGGGTGGAGCCGCGTGCCATTTCCCCCGGCTAATATGATACCTTTTTTCGTCATACAACTTGTCTCCTGTCGCGCATTAAGAGCGACATTGCTTCGATCAGACCTTCTCGCCAGGGTCGTTGTTCAATACCATATATGTCGCGAATTTTACTGCAATCCAAAACCGAATACCCCGGGCGTTCGGCAAGTCCAGTAAAATCAGTACTTTTGGCAGGCAAGATCTTTGGACGTCGCTGGGTATAGGGCATGTAAGTCTGCATGATCTCTTGGACGAACTCGTAGCGGGTCGTTTCGGGTGAGCCACAATAGTGGAAAAGGCCGAAGCCATTCGATTTTCCGCCCATTATCTTCTCGGCAATATTGATCAAGGCCTTGGCAATGTCGGGGGCATATGTTGGGCAGGCTTGTTGATCTATAACAAATTTAAGTTCGTCGCGCTCATCGATCATTTTGAGTATATTTGTAAGGATATTTTTGCCAAAACTACTAAACACAGCCGAGACACGTAATATGACGTGCCAGGCATGTTCATGGCGAATGGACTCTTCGCCCATCATTTTAGTTTGACCGTAGACGCTGAGAGGATTCATTTTGTTTTCAGTTGTGTAGGGTACGTTGCCATCACGTCCGTCGAAAACATAATCTGTTGAAAGATGAATGAGGGGTATATCCAATGCCGCACACTGGGCGGCAAGATTTGCTACGCCTTCAAAGTTAACGGCAACAGCTTCTCGATGATCGCTTTCGGCTTTATCCACGGCGGTTACTGCAGCGGCATTGATAACCAGCGCGGGTCTAACTCTTTGCAAGGCCGTTTTAACGCCGCCATGATCGGTTATATCAAGCTCTGCCCGCCCATGACAATGTAATTGCCAGTCTGCTGGTAGCTTTTCGTGCTGGAGTGCTTGCCCGACTTGGCCCTGAGCACCCAAAAGCATAATGTGATTTTCGCTCATGACGATTTTCCGGCTTGCAATTGTCCTAATCTTTCACCGCCATATTTGCGTGAACGAATATCTTCGCACCAGGTTTGATTCTCGAGATACCAAGCAACAGTTTTTTTCAGCCCATCCTTTAAGGTGGTTCGAGGGCTCCAACCTAATTCGGACTTAAGTTTGTTAAAATCCATGGCATAGCGCTCATCATGCCCTGGACGGTCGCTAACGAATTCTAATAGTTGTAAATGAGGAAGCGTTGGTGATTTTGGTAAAGCCTCATCAAGTATTACGCATAGTTCCTGAATAAGATCCATATTGCGTCGTTCTGATGCTCCACCAACATTATATTTCTCGCCAAGCCGTCCGCGATCAAAAATGAGATAAAGAGCTTCGGCATGATCATCAACATATAACCAATCACGTACATTCAAACCTTTGCCGTATACTGGAATTTTCTGGCCATTGAGAGCCTTAATTATGCTAAGCGGGATAAGCTTTTCCGGGAATTGAAACGGACCATAATTGTTCGAACAATTGCTAATAATTGCAGGCAACCCATAGGTTTTGTGCCAGGCGCGAACAAGATGATCAGCATTGGCTTTGCTGGCGGCGTATGGCGAGTTCGGCGCATAGGCTGTCGTTTCGGTAAAACTTCCGCTCGGTCCAAGTGAGCCATATACTTCGTCTGTGGACACATGCAAAAAGCGGAAGCTTAGCTTTAAATCTTGGGATAAGGTCGAGTTGTAATAACGCATAACTTCCAGCAGCACGAACGTTCCGATCGTATTCGTTTGTAAAAACTCACCCGGACTATCGATCGAACGGTCTACGTGTGTTTCAGCGGCGAGATGAATGACGCCATCTGGACGCAAGGATGAGAAGACATCCATCATAGCTTGTCCGTTACATATATCGGCTTCGATGAGCTTAAATTGAGGGTCGTTGCCAAGAACAGCCAAAGCTTCGCGACTTGACGCATAGGTCATTTTGTCGATACCAATAACGCGTGCAAGATTGTTGGCACGCAGATAACGACAAAGAGCTGAACCGATAAATCCGGCAGCGCCGGTAACAATAAGAGTACGCATACCGCTTACCATGTGATGGCAGGAAGATCTTTTAGACGCGGCAATTTTTGGTCCTTATCCGACAGTATCACATTGGTTGCGTCTACCGGCCAATCTATGTGTAGGTCAGGATCATTCCAGATCACACCACATTCGCTTTTGGGGGCATAATAATCCGAAATCTTATATAAGACGACTGTATTATCTTCGAGTGAACAAAAGCCATGTGCGAACCCGGGCGGAATTAGCATTTGTGTCACTTCTGTATCGTTTAAGACGGCACTGACATGTTTTCCAAATGAAGGCGAGCGAGGTCGAACATCAACAGCGACATCGAATATTTTTCCACGCAATACTCGTACCAACTTCGCTTGCGCATGAGGCAGCATTTGAAAATGAAGGCCGCGGACAGTGTTTTTCAGATAAGAAAGGGATTGATTTTCTTGAACAAAATTAATCGGCAGACCGAGCTTCTGCATCTCATCATGTTGTGCAACTTCGGCAAGATAGCCGCGCTTGTCCAGATGTGTGTCAGACATCAGGAGCTTAACTTCGGGTAAGGCTAGTTCCTTGACGTTGATCATTTTTTTAGACGATAGTCATTGGTTTATTGCAGCCGCTAAGGTAGCAGGAAAAAGGGTAGAACTGTCAATGACAGCTGAAAGTCGTGCACTGACTTCCGTGATTATGGTCACATATAATACAGGGCCCGTACTCTATGAGGCCATCGCCTCGGTTCTTGCGCAAAATGCGCCAATAGAACTGATCCTTGTCAACAACGGAAATCCAGAGGATGACGTCAAGAAGCTAGCCGCAGAGGCACAAGATAATTCTCGCTTTAAGTTTATAACCGGTCAAGGCAATGTTGGATTTAGCAAGGGGTGTAACAACGGCGCTAAAGTTGCAACTGGCGAATATCTTCTGTTTCTAAACCCCGATAGTTCGCTTCTTCCCGATGCAATTAGCAAGCTTAAATATGAGGCAGCTAGTTTGAGACGACCCTTTATGCTCGGTGCGCGTGTGCTCGACAAAGAAGGCAAAGATCAGCGTGGTTCGCGCCGTGCGATATTAACACCTGTGACCGCCTTGATTGAGGCCTTACACCTACACTATCTATTTCCGCTGGCGCGGCTCAATTATCACGAGGCACCTATGCCTTATACGACGGCGGCAATTCCAGCAATTAGCGGATCATTTATGTTTATACCGCGCGAAGATTTCTGGGGTATAGGCGGCTTTGATGAAGGATATTTTTTGCATGTAGAGGATTTGGATTTGTGTTTGCGCTTCCGCCGTCAAGGGGGTGAAATCTATATTGTACCTCGTGTCGTCGTTACGCATATTGGTGCCACAAGCAAAGCCACAAAGGCATTCATCGAGCGTCATAAGGCGGCAGGCTTCAGACGTTATTTCCACAAAAACTTCAGCTACGAATACCCCTCGGTTCTTCTAGTCATACTAGATATGGCCGGTTGGATACGTGCTGAGCTTAAAATCTGGCTCGGCGTTGCCCGGCACTTTCTCAAGGGGGAGTAGAGGTATTATAATACCGTAATACGATTATTGGCTATTTTCCTGAATTCTATTGACATATGGTGCGTCAAGTTCGTACAAATCGCGCTTCCGCCGGTGTGGCGTTGAGGGAGAATAATATGGCTGCGAAGATCCGATTATCAAAGCGAAGCACGCAAACAAAAAGCTTCGAGATGAGACATCAGGACGTCAAGAAAAGTTGGGTCGTATTTGATGCCGATGGCGTCATTCTCGGCCGTCTAGCATCGGCTATCGCCACGATGCTGCGTGGCAAACATAGACCCACATTCACTCCTTCTGTTGATTGCGGCGATAATGTGATTGTCGTTAATGCCGAAAAAGTACGCATGACTGGAAAAAAGGCAGAAGATAAGATTTTCTTCTATCACACAGGCTACCCAGGTGGAATCAAAGAGCGCACACGTGCAAAAATTCTTGTTGGTGCGCATCCCGAGCGCGTCATCCTGAAGGCAGTTGAACGTATGATGCCGGGCGGACCCTTGGGACGCCGTCAAATGGGCAACTTAAAAATATACAAGGGGGCGGAACATCCTCACGTTGCACAGAACCCAAAGACGATCGATTTCGCTGCCCGCAATGCAAAGAACAAGAGGACCAAATAATGGCTACAACGCGTAAAGCACAACTTTCCGGACTTAAGGCGGTTGTAAAAGAACAAGCCAAAGAGCAAACCAAAGAACAGCAGGCCATAGCCATACCTGGCGAAGCATCTAAAGAGAAGGGCCGTGTAAAGATCGTCGACAAACAGGGCCGGGCTTATGCTACTGGCAAGCGCAAGAATGCTATTGCGCGCGTTTGGCTCAAACCCGGCAGTGGTAAAATCAGCGTCAATGGTCGTGAGCTTAAAGTATATTTTGCACGTCCTGTACTGCAAATGGTCGTCAATCAACCCTTCACTGTCGCGGATCGGGCAAATCAGTTTGATGTTGAATGCTTGGTCGTTGGCGGCGGCTTATCAGGACAAGCAGGTGCTGTAAAGCACGGCATTTCTAAAGCGCTAACTTATTTTGAACCTGAGTTACGCAAACCTCTCAAGACTGCAATGTTTTTGCGTCGTGACGCACGCGTCGTCGAACGTAAAAAATATGGCCGTGCTAAGGCACGTCGTCGCTACCAGTTCAGTAAGCGTTGATCCAACTTCCCTACCGAGGCGCAAAGCCCAAAATCGATCCTGCGGCTTTTGTCGCACAGGGTGCTGTTATCGTCGGTGATGTTGAAATTGGGCCGCAATCTTCAATCTGGTTTGGTTGTGTGCTGCGCGGTGACGTCAACGTCATTCGCGTCGGCGCTCGGACCAACATACAAGACGGTACGGTTGTACATGTTGCCAGCAAGGGGCAGGGGACATATATCGGCAATGACGTCACGGTCGGACATATGGCCTTACTCCATGCCTGCACCCTTGAGGACAACAGCTTTGTCGGTATGAAGGCTGTCGTTATGGATGGGGCTAAAGTTGAAAGCCATGCCATGTTGGCTGCAGGTGCTTTGCTACCGCCTGGAAAAATTGTTCCTAAAGGTCAATTATGGGCTGGCAATCCGGCAAAATTCTGGCGTGAACTTACCGCAGAAGACCTAGCCAATTTTGATTTGCGCACGGAACAATACGTGGAATTGGCGCAAATATATCTGCAGCCATAGTAAACATTATATTGCCCGAACACGGACATAACTGCCTGGTGCATCTTCGATTATGTGTTGAGGATCTATTTGTCGTGCCGTGATTTGCTTACCCGAATAATCTTTCAGCCAATTCAGCCATTCCGGCCACCATGATCCGGCGTGCTGTTCGGCGTCTTTTAACCAATCATCGGCCAAAACGGGACATTTATCATTGGTCCAATAGCCATATTTGTTAGCGGCAGGCGGATTAATAATGCCGGCGATATGGCCTGAGCCTGCCAGAACAAACCGGACGGGCCCGCGATAAAGATGAGTAGCAACATAAGTCGAGCGCCATGGGGCTATATGATCGTCACGTGTAGATATTAAAAAGCTGGGTATGGCTATTGTGCGTACGTCAATCGGTACGCCCTTCATTTGTAACCCGTCCGGTTGCGCCAGTTTGTTTTCAATATACATTTTGCGCAGATAAAAGCTGTGCATGGCTGCAGCTAAATTGGTCGAATCTGAATTCCAGAAAAGGATATCAAACGGAAATGGTTCTTTGCCAAGCAGATAGTTATTGACGACGAATGACCAGATGAGGTCGTTGGCGCGCAGCAAATTAAAAGTTGTGCTCATCGTAAGCGCGTCAAGATATCCAAGTTTAGCCATGTGCACCTCAAGCGCACGAACCTGATCTTCATCAATAAATACGCCAATATCGCCGGGCTCTGTAAAGTCGACCAAGGCAACAAAATAAGTAGCACTTGTAATGTTGGGCAATCCTTTGGGTTTTTGTGGAACGGCATTGAGGTAGGCTAACGTCGAAGCCAACAGTGTGCCGCCAATGCAATAACCGACAACATTGATATTCTCTTCACCCGTTAGGTTTTTGACTTCGCGCATGGCTTGCAAGGCACCATCCATCATATAATCGTCGAAATTAGTGGTCGCATAACGAGCATCGGGGTTAACCCAGGAAATGCAAAAAACTGTGTATCCTTGGGCGACGACGTAGCGGATTAGAGAATTTTTTTCCTGCAAATCGAGAATATAATACTTGTTAATCCAGGGCGGAATGATGAGTAGTGGCGTGCGATGAACATTGGGTGTCGTGGGATCATATTGAATGAGCTGCATAAGATCATTCTGATAGACAACTTTACCCGGCGTCGTAGCGAGATTTACGCCAACCTTGAATGCAAGCGGATCACTCATGCTGATCTGCAATTGCCCGTGACCGCGTTCTAGATCGTCCAACAGGTGCTCAAGGCCTTTGATCAGATTTTCTCCGCCACTTTCGATTGTGGCACGCAATACTTCGGGGTTCGTTAGCCAAAAATTACTCGGCGAAATTGCGTCAACCATCTGACGGGTATAGAAATCAAGTTTGCGTGCCAGCTTAGGGTCAAGCTTGGCAATTTCTTCTTTTACTAAGCCATGTGCCCAGCGTGCTGTGAGTAAATAGGACTGTTTAAGATAATCAAAAATCCATACGCTCTGCCATGCATCATCTAGAAATCTCTTATCGCCAAAAGTCGGCGTTACAACCGGCGAAGCTGGCTTGCCCTGAAGCTTCGCCAACGTCGATTGCCAGATTTGGATGTAGCCTTGCCACAAATTGATTTGGGCATCTATAAAATGTTCCGGATCATTCAATATGCGGTTGGTTAGTTCAAGAAAGGCTTCGCTCAAATGTGCGGGATCAGGCGATATGAAGCCTGCCATCTGATCACGATTTCTTTCAAGAAACTCCTGTGTTAATTTTTGGCTGCGCTCGGCAATGCGAAACATAACCCGCGACCATTCTGCGGGATCGGGTGTTTTTGCAGAAGAAGCAAAAGTTTCGTCGTGGGGTGGCGAGTTCGATTTTTTTTCACCAATTTCGGGTGAGGGCTTGTTTTGTGTATCATCTTTATGGGGTGGTGGAGATGTGGCCTCCGCCGGCTCCGCACCAGCGTTAGCAAGTCGTTGCTCCATAGCTTCCCGTAAAGCGGCGATGGCCCCCAACGATTTGTCGAGCTTTTTCCCTCGCTTGGGATTTTTATCGTCGTCTGTTATGGTCATGCTCCAAAGTGCAATCAATATCTCGTCGAGTCTTAGCATGGAATGTAAATCAAAATCAGCAGCTATTGTTCTGTTTCTTCTACTTGGTTTATCTGCATGCAGTGACCCGAATAACCCTAATATGTTTTCGGCCGTACAAATACCGCAAGATGTACTTAATGAGCCCCGAATCGTTGCCATTCCGGAAAATGTGAATAATCCAGATGTGCCTTTGTTAGGTGAAGTGCCGCCGAAGCCCAAAGATTTTATTACTAAAACTGACAGCTCAAAAATTATTAGCAGTATGGCAGAGGAACGTACGACCGCCGAAAAACTGAGAGATCAGACTGAGCAACCAGAGCCAGCTTTGGCGGCTTCCTATCAACCGGCTGTTCAACAGGTCTTGCCGTCGACACAGCCACCAGGACCCCAGCCGGCATTACAACAAGGCCTGCAACCACCGCTTTTGCCACCAATATTGCATCAATCGCCACAACCATAAAAACAACTATAAAATCTCAGCGCGGTTTCATAAAGTAGTTCGATGTCAACATTCAACATAGCCATTGCGGGATTGGGAACAGTAGGAACGGGCGTTATACGTCTGCTACAGAGCAATGCCGACTTCATCATCGCGCGCACGGGCAGACGCATCATTGTCAAAGCGGTCAGTGCCAGGGATAAAAAGAAAAAGCGCGACTGCGATATGACTGGCTGTGATTGGTTTGACGATCCCCGTCAACTAGCTCAATTGCCTGGTGTCGATGCCGTGGTTGAGTTAATCGGCGGAGCTGAAGGTATTGCGCGTGAGGTTGCCTTATCTGCACTTAAGAGCGGCAAGAACTTTGTTACTGCCAACAAGGCATTACTCGCAGCGCATGGTGCAGAGTTGGCGCGGCTGGCCGAAAGCACTAAAATACAGTTATCATTCGAGGCCTCAGTAGCCGGCGGCATACCAATAATTAAAGGTATCCGCGAGGCCATGGCCGCCAATCGCATTAATTCTGTCCGCGGCATTCTTAATGGTACTTGTAACTATATTTTAACTCGGATGCAGGCGGGCAAATTAAGCTTTAACGATGCCTTACAAGAAGCACAGCGGCATGGATATGCCGAAGCGGATCCTGCCGCAGATATCGATGGCCATGATACGGCACGCAAGGTTGCCATTCTCGCCGCATTGGCATTTGGTGCAGAGCCCGATTTTGCTTCTGTCGAGGTGGAGGGCATTCGAAATATTGCCCCTCTTGATTTACATTTTGCCGATGAACTGCAGCATCGCATCAAGCTTTTGGGTGTAGCGCGTCTAACCGAGGCTGGCTTGGAGCAGTATGTAGGCCCTTGCCTCGTGCCCCAAACATCACCACTGGCGGGCGTTGATGGTGCCTTGAATGCTGTTCAAGTCAAAGGAGATTTTTCTGGAGATTTATTCTTTGAAGGACAGGGCGCAGGCGCAGAGCCAACGGCGAGTGCGGTTGTTGCCGATCTTATCGACTTGGCACGTGGCCATTTTAGCCCAGCTTTCGGTATTCCTGCGGCGCAGCTTAAAAAGCTTAAGGCGGTAAAGGCAGGTTCGGGGCAAATGGCTTGCTGGTATATGCGTCTACAGGTGGTAGATAAACCGGGTGTCGTAGCCGATATTTCGGCTATCTTGCGTGATGAGGCGATCTCAATTGAATCGCTTCTACAACATGGAAGGTCGCAGACAGAATCCGTGCCGGTAGTTATAACAACGCATGCCGCCTCTGCTGAAGTTATGCGCCGAGCCATCGGAAAAATGGCGCGTTTGCCGACTATTATCGGTCAACCGTGTTTACTGCAGATTGAGAACTAAAGGAGAAGACCCATGCGCCTAGAAGATGCCTGTATGGACCGAAATTTGGCGATGGAAGTCGTACGTGTGACAGAAGCCGCGGCTTTGGCCGCTTCACTTCTTGTTGGCCGTGGCGATGAGAAGGCCGCCGATCAGGTTGCTGTCAATGCCATGCGCCGTACCCTTAATTCTCTTGATATTGAAGGTGTCGTTGTGATTGGCGAAGGTGAACGCGATGAAGCGCCGATGTTATATATTGGTGAAAAAGTTGGCACTGGCAAAGGGCCAAAGGTCGATATTGCTCTTGATCCTCTCGAAGGTACAACTATTACAGCACGCGGCGGGAATAATGCCTTGGCTGTCGTTGCTATTGCCGAGGCCGGTGGGTTCCTTCATGCACCAGATGTTTATATGGAAAAGATAGCTATAGGTAGCGGTTTGCCAGACCATATCGTTGATCTTGATGCTTCAGTTGCTGAAAATCTTAAAAATTTGGCCAAAGCAAAGAAAGCAGAGCTGTCTGATTTGCAAGTTTGTATCCTTGAACGTGAAAGGCATGCCGAACTTATTGCCAAAGTCAGAGAAACCGGGGCACGTATTATGTTGATCGGCGATGGTGACGTGTCGGGCGTGATCGCGACATCACAACCTGAAGCCGGGATCGATATCTACATTGGTACAGGCGGTGCACCAGAAGGCGTTTTAGCCGCAGCTGCCTTGCAATGTATCGGCGGTCAAATGCAAGGTCGTCTTGTTTTTCGCAATGAAGATGAAAAAAAGCGCGCGGCAAAAGCTGGAATTACAGATCTTAAAAGAAAATATAGCATGAACGATTTAGCCCATGGCGATGTTATGTTTGCTGCAACCGGCGTCACCAATGGGGCGATGCTGAAGGGCGTGCGGCGATTTGCTGGTGGTGCTATGACGCATTCGGTCGTGATGCGCGCCAAGAGCGGCACGATGCGGTTGATTGAGGCACACCATAATTTCCGGCGTAAGCCGATGATCGAAAGCCTGATGCCTGACTTAGGCATACGCCGGGCGTGATGGAATGTTGGCGGGAGCCTTTGGGACAAATCAAACGGGATCGGCTCACCCCGCATTTCTAGGTGTTGAACAATCATTTTCTGGACGTCGTTGGATTGCAAGGCCCTATGATGAACGTATGGCTTTGGCTCTTGCCCAAAGACACACACTGCCTGATCTTATTGCGCGCAGCTTAAGTGCACGGGGCATTGGCCTTGAAGCAGCACCCAGTTTTCTTGACCCTAAACTGCGCGATCTCCTGCCAAATCCGAGCCAATTTAAGGACATGGATGCTGCCGCCAAGCGGATGGCTGAGGCTCTTCAGAGTGGTGAAAAAATTGCTGTCTATGGTGACTATGACGTCGATGGAGCAACATCATCGGCATTGCTGATAAGGTATGCGCAAGCAGCTGGTACGGCGCTTCGTTTATATGTTCCCGACCGCTTACGTGAAGGCTATGGCCCCAACGTTGCTGCGATGGAACAGCTGGCGCGTGAAGGCATTAAACTTGTGATTTGTGTGGATTGCGGAACAACAGCTTCCGAGCCGCTTCGTTCCGCGCGTGCGTGTGGACTTGATGTTATTGTACTCGATCATCATACGGCAGAACCCACACTGCCTCCTGCCTTTGCTATCGTCAATCCTAACCGTCTCGATGAAAGCGGTGAATATGGTTATCTCGCCGCCGTAGGCGTGACTTATCTTTTTGTTATTGCCGTAAATCGAGTATTGCGCGAAGCCAGTTGGTACACTTCCTCTCGTCCTGAGCCTGATTTGCGCGTTTGGCTCGATCTTGTAGCGCTGGGTTCTATTTGTGATGTTGTTCGGCTTGTTGGCCTTAACCGTGCTTTGGTCGCTCAGGGATTAAAAATTATGGCGCAGCGACGTAATCCTGGGATAGTGGCTCTCGCTACTATTGCTGGCCTTAATGGGCCAATGGACAGTTATGCGGCCGGTTTTATTCTTGGCCCACGCGTTAATGCCGGCGGCCGTGTCGGTGAGGCCGATCTTGGTGGTAAACTACTTTCCACAGACGATCCCTCACTTGCTGCAAGGTTGGCTGAACATCTTCATCAGCTTAATAATGAGCGCCGCGAACTTGAAGCGGGTGTCCTCATAGAGGCGGAAGCTATGGCGCGTTCTGAGACATCGCCAATTGCATTTGTGGCTGGGGAGGGCTGGCATCCGGGTGTGATTGGGATTGTTGCCTCTCGGCTAAAGGACAAATTTCATCATCCCGCGTTGGTCGTTGCGTTGGAAGGCGATTATGGCAAAGGTTCGGGTCGTTCGGTCAATGGTGTAGATCTAGGATCTCACATTATTGCGGCCCGGCAGTCAGGTCTGCTGATCAATGGCGGTGGTCATAAAATGGCGGCCGGCTTTACGGTTGCGCGCGACAAACTTAATGACTTGCGCGATTTCTTAGTAGAACGTATCGGTAAGCAACTTGAAGCCGAACCCTTGCGACCCACATTGACACTTGATGGACTTCTAGCCTCTTCCTCGCTCGATACAGGGTTTGTCCACAAACTTTCTACCCTCGGTCCGTTCGGAACAGGTAATTCGGAACCGCGATTTGCTCTAGCTGATTGTCGCGTTGTTCGGGCCGATATTGTCGGCGAGAAACATGTAAGTCTAATCCTTATGCAAGGCGGCCAACGCCTAAGGGGAATAGCTTTTCGTGCCATGGAAAATAGTCTTGGTACGGCACTCCTAAGTCATAAGGCACAACTCTGTCATTTGGCTGGACATTTGCGCGTGGATGCTTGGCAAGGTGAAGAGCGCGTTCAACTTCACATTGATGATGCGGCTCAAGCCAACTAATTAGGCTGCGGCTTTTGCATCTTGTAATAAGCCGGCCAGTCTTTTTATTCCCTCTTCAATCACGGGCGGATCATTGAGTGAAAAGTTCAGTCTGATGGTATTATGGCCTGAGCGATCGGCATAAAAGGCAGCGCCAGGAACGAAAGCCACACGCGCCTTCTCAATCGCAGTCTTTAGCAACTCGCTGCCGTCAATATGCTGTGGCAGTGTAACCCATAAGAACATTCCACCTTCGGGTTTGGTCCAACTCACATCTTTTGGCATATAAGTCGCCATGGCTTTCAGCATGGCGTCACGCCGTGTCTTATATTTTTTGCGAATTAATTCCGTATGCGGCTCAATAATTGCGGAGGCTACTTCATGCATCACCATTTGATTGAGCGGTGAAACGTGCAAATCGCTGGCTTGCTTGATGAGCACTAGCTTTCGTAAAACAGGTTTTGGCGCTACAACCCAACCAATACGCAACGCTGGGACGATGGATTTTGAGAATGTGCCTAAATAGATCACTTTACAATTATCGATCCCACCAGCACGCTCGACGGCAATTTGCATGATCGATGGTACGCGGTCACCGTCATAGCGGAGTTTTTCATAAGCCGTATCTTCGATTATTGGCACATCGATGATATCGGCAACATCAAGGAGTTGCTTGCGTTGCTCAAGTGTGAGGCTTGTACCGGTTGGATTTTGAAATTCGGGCATTGAATACGCGAATTTCGGTTTCGAATGACCGGGGCCACCATAACTCTCCGGCGTGCGATTGTTGTCTGGACCCGGTAAGACGTCATAAACTGGCTCATAGGCGTTAAATGCCTGTAAGGCGCCAAGATAAGTTGGCCAGCCCACCAGCACAGTGTCACCTGGTGAGATAAAAAGTTTGCCTATGAAATCCAACGCCTGTTGCGATCCATTTGTAATCAAAATATTATCGGCAGTACACTGAACGCCGAGTTTTGCCATATAACCAGCCAACCATTCGCGCAACGGCTGATAACCTTCGCTAACGGCATATTGCAGGGCTGCTGTAGAGCGTTTTGGATCCGTGAGAATATTCTGATACGCCGCAGCAATCTCTTTTTTAGGAAACAAGGCAGGGTCGGGAATGCCGCCGGCAAAGGATATAATATCAGGTTGATCGAGTAGTTTTAGGATTTCACGAATATCCGAGGCCGTCATACGCGAAGTGCGTGAAGCGTAATATTTTGACCAATCTTCCATAAATTCCTCAATATCAGGGTGTCAAACACCCTTTATCGCCCTATCGTAGCCTGCTTTCCTTAGCAACGACAAGAGGATTGGATCAATATTTTTGCTTTGTTGCAGCGCACGAAGGTCAGTCAGATCGATTTAAATATCGACTTCGCGTACAAATTTTGCGTTTTCCTGTATGAACTGAAAGCGTAGCTCCGCTTTACGGCCCATGAGGCTTTCAACTAATGTTTCAGTTTCTTTGATCTCTTTTTGGCTGTCCTTGCCATTGGCAGAGGTAACAATAACGCGTAGGAGAGACCGTCGGCGGGGGTCCATAGTTGTTTCTCGCAGTTGTGCCGGCATCATTTCGCCGAGACCTTTGAAGCGGCTAATTTCAATTTTTCCGCGGCCGCTAAAATCATCCTTTAAAAGAGCGTCTTTGTGGGCATCATCGCGCGCGTAAATAGTCTTCTCACTCTGACTGATGCGGTAGAGCGGTGGCTGGGCCAGATATAGTTTGCCGGCTGTGATCAAGCCCGGCATTTCGCGATAGAAAAATGTCATCAGCAGTGAGGCAATGTGGGCGCCATCAACATCGGCGTCGGTCATGATAATCACACGCTCATAGCGGAGCTTATCGACGTTAAACTCACTACCTATGCCGCAGCCGAGAGCTTGGATTAGGTCCATCAATTCCTGATTATTGCGCATTTTATCGACGGTAGCGCTGGCAACATTGAGGATTTTTCCGCGTAGCGGCAAAATGGCCTGCGTTTCGCGGTTACGGGCCTGTTTCGCTGATCCTCCAGCTGAATCGCCTTCGACCAAAAATACTTCCGTACCTTCGGCACTGCTTTGTGTGCAATCGGCCAATTTACCAGGCAAGCGCAGTTTGCGGGTAGCCGTTTTGCGTGCCAGGTCCTTGGCCTGATTAAGTCTTGCACGCTCTTCAGCCTTGAATATGAGGTGATCGAGGAGTGTTTTACTGCCGACGGCGTCAGCCACAAGCCAATGATCAAAATGATCTTTGATGACTTGATCGACCAAACGTGCGGCCTCGACATTGGCAAGCTTTTCTTTGGTTTGTCCTTGAAATTGAGGATTACGGATAAAGAGGGAAATAAGAACAGCGGCATCGCCGAAAGCCTCGTCGCCCGTAATGGCCGTGGCGCGGCGGTTGCCAACCATCTCACCATAGGCGCGTAAGCCACGCAGTAGGGCCGAGCGCATACCGCTTTCATGGGTTCCACCTTGTGGAGTCGGTATAGTATTGCAATAGGAATGGCAGAAACTCTCGCCGTCTTCCGGCCATGCCACCGCCCACTCAACCTTGCCTTGATTATCTGGCAAATCAGCTATGCCAGCAAAACTTTGTTTGGTTAAGGTTTCGCGTCCTTCGAGTGTGGAAGAAAGATAGTCAGAGAGACCGCCAGGAAAATGTAGGACGGCTTTGGCTGGTGTTTTGTCATCGCCTTTAATGAGGGATGGATCGCATGACCAGTGTATTTCGACGCCACGAAAGAGATATGCCTTCGAGCGCGCCATACGAAACATTGTCGCGGGTCTAAATTTAGACTTGCTGCCAAAGATTGAAATATCCGGGCGAAAAGTAATCGTTGTACCGCGACGATTGACAGCACCACCCTTCTTTAGTTTGCCAAGAGGAGCGCCGCAACTATAGCTTTGAGTATAAAGCAATTTGTCGCGAGCAACTTCAACTGTGAGCTCTTCGGACAATGCGTTTACAACTGAAACGCCAACACCATGTAGGCCACCTGAAGTTTCGTAAACCTTATTCGAAAACTTTCCTCCTGAATGTAGGGTCGTAAGAATAACCTCAAGAGCCGACTTGCCAGGGAATTTCGGATGATTATCGATAGGTATGCCGCGGCCGTTATCGCGTACAGTTACGGTATTATCGGGCAAAAGATTAACTTCGATACGGTCTGCATAGCCAGCCACGGCTTCATCCATGGCGTTATCCATAACCTCGGCGACCAAGTGGTGCATGGCGACTTCGTCGGTACCGCCAATATACATGCCCGGCCGGCGACGAACAGGCTCTAGCCCTTCCAGCACCTCGATATCATGGGCACTATAAGTATCTCTCTTTTTGGCTTTGCTCAGTAAATCAGCCATAAAAACCATATGCTCAATTGATTAAACCGAAGCGCATATAGCATGATTCGGAACGAAAGTGGCTAGACCCTAAAAGAGGACTTAAGTTGCGTGCTTATTCAGAATCATCGCCATCCGCGGTTTCACCAGCACCAATCATGGCGTTGGCGACGAGTCCGGCATTAGCCCTGATTTTGTTCTCTATGGCTGTAGCCATATCAGGGTTATCACGCAGATACTGTTTAGCATTTTCCCGACCCTGGCCTATGCGTTGTCCATCATATGAGAACCAGGCCCCTGATTTCTCAACCACATTAGCTTGAGAGCCGAGATCTACGAGTTCCCCAACTTTGGAGATGCCTTCGCCATACATAATGTCAAATTCAACAACACGGAACGGGGGCGCCATTTTATTTTTTACGACTTTGACGCGTGTCTGATTTCCAACAACGGTTTCGCGATCTTTAATCGCGCCGATCCGTCGTATATCAAGGCGAACTGAAGCATAGAACTTTAAGGCGTTGCCGCCGGTTGTTGTTTCGGGGTTACCGAACATGACGCCAATTTTTAGGCGAATCTGATTGATAAAGATTACCATACAGCGGGATTTAGAAATCGAGCCGGTCAACTTACGTAAAGCCTGTGACATTAAACGGGCTTGTAAGCCAACATGGCTATCGCCCATTTCGCCCTCAAGTTCTGCCCGTGGAACAAGAGCTGCAACAGAATCCACAACGAGCACGTCGACGGCACCAGAACGTACAAGCGTATCGGCAATTTCGAGGGCTTGTTCGCCGGCATCCGGTTGTGAAATCAGAAGCTCGTCAATATTGACGCCGAGTTTTCGGGCATAGGCTGGATCGAGAGCATGTTCGGCGTCTACAAAAGCGCAAGTACCGCCGCTTTTTTGAGCTTGGGCGATAACATGGAGGGCAAGAGTTGTTTTGCCAGAGCTTTCAGGCCCATAAATCTCGACAACACGACCGCGCGGCAAACCGCCGATGCCAAGAGCGATGTCCAACCCTAGTGAACCAGTCGAAATCGTCTCGATCTCAGCTGGCTCATTACCAACACCAAGCTTCATAACCGAGCCTTTGCCGAAGGCACGTTCGATTTGGCTCAAAGCGGCATCAAGGGCTTTTTGACGATCCATGTCTTTATTATCCTTGCTATCTTTGCTGTCTTTTTCGACGACATGGAGATTGGTGGCGCGGGGTGAGCTCATGGTCAACTCCTTCAGTGACTGTAAGTGGGGTGGTTGGGGATCGGCACTTCAATGTTTATGTTTTGTTCTCATAACGCAGAAAGCTAGTTCTTAGCAAGTTCTATTTTTGTTCTTACTCTAATGCATTGTTTTATATAGATTTTGTCCGCATCACGGCCCAAGGGGTAGGGCCCTCGCGTAACTCACTAGTTAAGAGCAGATTATCGAAAGGATCAATCTTTACACTTGGGTCCAAATAATCCTCAAATGGGAACATCGAGGTCTTGTTCTGAATAAACTCGATATCATGACTTGGTGAGAAACGCTCGAGTATAGTTTTTGAGATGGACGGATCATAGCAATCGTGAAGTTCGACAATCAGGTCCATTTTCCGTAATGCCGGGTAGCGTGCCGGATCCAGTAAGTGCATCTCAGCGCCTTCAATATCAACGAGTGCCAACGTCTTCTTTATTGTATAGGCAGCAAAATCTTCACCACGAAACTCACCCGAAATTTTGATGCGATCGCCGACGCCATTTAAAGCGGCTGCAGCCTTACATTTTTCTCGTGCCGCAGGATCGATATCATAAGCATTAATCGCTGTAGTGGGCATGCGCATTGCGAGGCCCACGCTGTAATAACCGAAAGAACAGCCAATATTGAGGATTTGCTGGTAAGGTTCAGCAATGATCCGTTCGATGGCGTTATGAAGTTCCTTTTCATAGCAGCCAAGGAGAACGGCGCCGGAGTGTTGCTCTATACCTTCGGATAATAAGGCCATGCCTTTAAATGGCCCTGAGAGAACCCGGCCACCAGTCAGACACTTCAGCATATAATTTAGCGCCATGCTGTGCAGGGTGATAAGAGACTTCCACAATTCTCTGAGCTTAACATCCGGGCCGGCATCGCTTTGGATAATTTTCTGGGCAGCATCGATGAATACGGTTGCCTGCTCGGGGGGATATTTCATGAGATTGCATTTGTTTGAGGGATGGTTAAACCTCAATATTGATCAATAATACATCAATTGTCTAACCATTACACTTATTTCTATGGTATCCGCCCATTGAGCCTGGGATATATATTTTCTAGAGTATGAAGAAGATCAACAACTCGTTGCGGAGCCAAAGATGAACAAAGGCAAACCCTTTCCTCATAAAGCCATCAATGCGAAAGCGGAGAAGGAACTGGTTGAGGCCATGCTGACATTGCGTAACGCGGATGAGTGTCGCCGTTTTTTGTATGATCTTTGCACACCCAAAGAAATCGCCGACTTGGCTGATCGTTGGTGGGTCGCACGGCTGTTGGATGAAGGCAAACATTCCTATCGCGACATCCATGTTCTGACCAAAGTTAGTGTAACGACGATTGGTCGGGTTGCCCGCTTTTTGCAACAAGAGTCATTTAAGGGTTACCGGTTAGTTTTAGACCGTTTGAAAGGTTCTCGGCGCTAAAAGCCGTTAGATTTGCCAAAAAGTTTTACGTAAAGACCAACATACGGCTCTCGCTATACGCCACGTTGAGGCTATTCGTGTTGCTTGAGTTGATCGGCGATGTTCGCTCAAATCACGCCAGTTTTTAAGTGTCATAGAGATAGCATCCCAGCGCACGATGGCTGTTTTCAAATGGCAAAGGGCAAGGATGTTGCCGATAATATGAAACGGCAATAATGGCCAGAACAGAATATCCGGCATGTTCTTCGTGAATATCCATATAAGATTTCGGGTTAATTGAAAGATTGAGCTATCCGTATCAGGTGGTGCATCGTGACGAACCATGGCCTCACAGACCAAAACTATTTGATAACCCCTAAGCCTCAATCGAAAACCAAGATCGACATCATGGCCAAAGCTAGAAAAACGTTCATCAAACCCTTGTACTTCCCGAAAAGCCTCGGCATGAAGCAAGGTAGCGGTTGCAGAAGGTGCGAAGACTTCGCTCTCGTCGGGCAGGTCTTCTAGGGCTCGAGCCTTAGCTATAAGCCACGAAAAGCCGGCAAAATTATAGTTATAACCGCAGCCATCGAGAATTTCCGGATCGGCGTCGCTAATTTGAGCGGAGGCAAAAGCTGCACAAGCTGGATGGCGTTTGGTCGCCGTCATCAATGTCATCAACCATTCCGGTTCGACATAGCAATGGGGTGATATTATCGCCAGCCATTCGCCTTTTGCTATCTTGGCAGCGTGATTGTTACCACCGGCAGAGCCAATATTCTCAGATGATTTGATCATCCGAAATCTCTGGTCGGGGAGGGGGGTGCAATCTGAGCCGTCGGTTGAAGTGTTGTCAAAAACGATAGCTTCAAAATTAATGTAAGTTTGTGCCGCAAGACAAGTTAAACACCGTTTCAGTCTGTCGCCGCTGTTGTCGTTGACGATGATGATAGAAACGAACATGTAATGTTCAAACTATGATTATAGTGCAGCTGTTGCAGATTCCAGCCAATTGGTCTCGGTCTTATCCATCATGGGTCGCAAGGCTTCTCGCACACGCGTATGATAGGTGTTGATCCAACTGCGCTCGCTTTCGCTTAGCATGAAAGTATCGATGGCGCGGCGATCGATGGGTACAAGTGTCAAAGTTTCAAAACCTAGCATCTTGCGTTCACCGCCGCCGATTTCGGCGGCTTCAGTGACATATTGTAGGTTCTCGATGCGAATACCGTAATGTCCGGCCTTATAGTATCCAGGTTCGTTTGATACCACCATGCCGGGTTTGAGAGCCACCCGGTTTCGTTTGGAGATGCCTTGCGGTCCTTCATGAACACCAAGATAACTGCCGACGCCGTGGCCAGTGCCATGATTATAATCTACGCCTGCAGCCCATAAATACTGCCGAGCGAGAACATCCAGCTCGGCGCCAGTAGTTCCTTCAGGAAAGCGGATCATGGCCAAAGCGATATGGCCTTTAAGAACGCGTGTAAAACGTTCGCGCATTTCTTGTGTGATGCTTCCGATGGCTACGGTTCGTGTGACATCGGTTGTGCCATCGAGATATTGTCCGCCACTATCCAGAAGATAGAACTGACCTTTTTCAAGTTTGCGGTTGCTGGATTGCGATGCACGGTAGTGTACGATGGCACCATTAGGGCCAGCGCCAGAGATGGTATCAAAGCTGGGGCCACGGTAAAGATTGTTGGCGCTACGAAATTCGCTCAATTTTTCTCCCGCAGATATCTCTGTAACGGAACCAGATAGAATACTGTGTTCGAGCCAAGTAAAAAATTTAACGAGCGCGGCGCCATCACGACGGTGGGCTGTTGCCATACCTTCGAGCTCGACTGGATTTTTGCAGGCCTTGGGTAATGAACAAGGATCATCGCCCAAATCAAGCTTGGCGTCGGCATTTTTCAAACGCTCGATGATCCAGCTTGCCGTTTCCGAGGGATCGACGCGGATGGCTTGCTCCGCATTGGCTAGTTTATCGAGGGCGGATTTGAATTCGCTCGGCTCACGCGGCGTTACCTGCGAGCCGAGATGATGCTGCAAGCCTTTTGTAAGTTTAAGCGGATCAACAAACCAATCAACCGAAGCATCCGTGTGCAGAACGGCAAAGCTGAGTGGCAAGGGTGTATTTGGAATATCGTTGCCACGAACATTAAGCAGCCACGCAATCGAAGCGCAATCGGTAATGACAGCGGCGCTTAATCCGTCACGTTTAAGCTCACCAGCAATAACATGCCGTTTTTCGCCCGAAGTTTTTCCGGCGTAAACCATTTCGTGGGCAAAAATGGGTTCGCTAGGGGGCGCGGGGCGTTCGGTCCAAAGGACATCGACGAGATTACGTTCAAACGGAACTAATTCAGCACCAACTTTTGCTAAAGCTTTCTGCAGGCGCTCAACACCTGCGGCCGTATGCAACCAAGGATCATAAGCAAGCTTCATCTTGGCTTTGGCATTTTCACTGAGCCAATCAGTCGGTGAAGTAACTGTGCCGTCATAAATACTGTAAAGACTTCCGGGGATCTGTTGACTGGCTTGCAGGGTATAGCGCCCATCAGTAAAAAATAGCGCTTTATCCATCATCACGATAATAAAAGCGGCGGAACCGGTGAAGCCCGACATAAATGAAACACGCTGTGCCGATGATGGAACATATTCGCTTTGATATTCGTCGGACATCGGAATGAAGTAGCCATCGTAACCGAGCTTTGTGAGCTCGGCACGCAGGGTCTTGAGACGGGAGCTATAATCGGGGGCAGGCATGATGGCTATCATGCCTTTGTTGGCCGCTTTAACGCAAGCACTGACCATCCGTTAAGTTTCAAATGTTTCACTAGGTATAACCCTTTGAGGCGGTGCGCGGCTAATACCATGTTGGCTTGCTGATTAAGGAGGCCCGATAAGATTGCCAGCCCACCCGGTCGCAAATTATCTTTTAAGTCTTTTGCCATTTCGCTTAAAGGGCGGGCAAAAATATTGGCCATAATTATATCGTAAGGCGCATTTCGTTGTACCAAAAGAGAGCTGTAGCCATAACTGCGCCCAACACTTACGTGGTTTTGCAGTCCATTTAAGCGGACATTATTTTTAGCAATTTGAATCGAATCGGTATCAAGATCGACGGCCGTGGCGCGGCCACGGCAAACTTGTGCGTAGGCCATGGCTAAAATACCGGAGCCGCAGCCCATATCGAGCATGCGTAGAGGCGGTTCAACTCTTTTTAGTAGCCAATCAAGCATTTCAAGACAACCGCGTGTTGTCGGATGCTCGCCTGTGCCAAAAGCGTTTGTCGCATCGATTTGTAGCGCAAAGCGTCGTTGCGGAACGGCGCGCCGATGCGCAGCCCCATGTACTGTCCACCGTGCAATACGGATGGGTGGAAAATCGGCCGCAACTTTCTTGAGCCAATTTTGGTTATCGAGTTTTTGGATGAATATTTTGGGCGGCTTGGCGCCCTTCATGATCGCTAATATTGAAAGCGAGGAATGGAGTGTGGTTAAGCCGGGCTCATGATCGTAAAATGCCTCGATCTGTGATCCTTCCTGTCGTGGTTGGGTCAGTATACTGACGGCCAGTGCCGATCGCTCTAGGTATTCAACGAAAGTATCGGTAAGAACTTTCGTTGTAGAAATGGATATCATCCATAGTCTAGGGATCATAGACATTGAATTTCATTTAGCCGGCTTAACAAAGGATTCCATCACTTTTTTCAAACCAGCCTTTTCAAAATTAATTTCAAGCTTGTCGTGATCGATGCGTTTAACTATGCCATAACCAAATTTTTCGTGAAAGATCCGGTCACCCACATTCACGGCACCTTCGGCCCGGATGGGCTTAATTTCATATGATTTACCCTCGATTTCCGTGACCTTTGGACGCGTCGGCAAACGATTTTGTCCACGTTGACCGGCCTGCAATTGTTGCCACAAGGTTGGAATTCGTTCGATATGTTCTTTTTGCCACATATTGCTTGATGAATGAGTGTTGGAACTTATTGTCGATCTCTTTTCGATATGCTCGTCGGGTAATTCGGTGATGAAGCGCGAGGGCAACGCATTAATCCAACTGCCGTGTAAATGTCTATTTGCTACATGTGAAATATAAGCACGGGCTTTTGATCGTGTAATGCCAACATAGGCGAGACGACGTTCTTCTTCCAATCCTTGACCACCATTTTCTTCCAGGGCGCGGCGGCTAGGAAAGATTTCTTCCTCCCAACCCGGTAAGAACACGATATCAAATTCCAGACCTTTGGCGCCATGCAAGGTCATAAGACTGACTTGTTCGCCAACGCTTCTTTCGGTTGCTTCCAAAACCAAGCTGACATGTTCCAGAAAGGCCGGCAACGTATCGAATTCAGCGAGGGCGCTGACAAATTCTTTAAGGTTATCTAGTCTTCCCGGCGCTTCTGGTGATTTATCCGCTTGCCACATGCCGGTATAGCCGGATTCGTCGAGTACAATCTGTGCAACATCAGCGTGCGACATAGTCTGTAGCAATTCACGCCAATGGACAAAAGATTCCATAAGTGAGCGCAAAGTACTGCGCAGCTTCGGTTTCAACTCGTCAGTTTCGACCAATCGTGCGGTGGCTTCTGTTAGTGAGATTTGTGCTTCCCGCGCAAAATTATACAATTGCTGCAAGGCAGCTGGACCAATTCCACGCTTGGGTGCGTTGATAATACGCTCAAAAGCAAGGTCGTCTCCGGGCGCCGCCAAGAGGCGCAGATAAGCTAGGGCGTCTCGGATCTCTTGGCGTTCGTAGAAGCGGGCGCCAACCAGAACCCGATAGGGTATGCCAAGCGTGATAAACCGTTCTTCAAACTGCCTGGTCTGAAATCCTGCCCGTACCATCACGGCCATTTCATTGAGAGGTATTTTGGCGCGTTGCAAAGCTTCGACTTCGTCGGCGACCCAGCGGGCCTCTTCCTCGCCATCCCAAAGCGTTCGGACATGAACTTTTTCACCGGGTTCAGCCGAGGTCCATAATGTTTTGCCCAGCCGCATGCGGTTGTTCGCTATAAGGTGCGAGGCTGCAGCAAGAATATTTCCTGTCGAGCGGTAATTTTGTTCGAGGCGAATGACTTGAGCGCCGGGAAAATCTTCCTCAAACCGTAAAATATTTCCAATCTCAGCGCCACGCCAGCCATAAATCGACTGATCTTCATCGCCCACGCAGCATATATTGTGATGTCCTTGTGCTAAAAGGCGAAGCCATAAATATTGTGCGACGTTCGTATCTTGATACTCATCAACGAGAATGTAACGGAAGCGATTGTGCATGGCTGCCAGCACATCCGGATGGTTCTTGAGTATTGTTAGTTGGTGGAGAAGCAAATCGCCAAAATCGCATGCGTTTAAACTTCGTAGGCGTTCTTGGTATTGGGCATAAAGCTTTGTCAACTTACCGTTGGCAAGTTGGCTGGTTTCGTTGCGCACGTCTTCGGGTAATAGGCCGCGATCTTTCCAGCGGCTAATCACAGACAAGATGACACGAGGCGGCGATTTCTTATCGTCGATATTCTCCGCTTCACACAGTTGTTTGATCAAGCGTAATTGGTCGTCTTCATCTAAAATAGTAAAACTAGGTTTAAGTCCTACCAACTCAGCATGTGGCCGCAATAGACGCGCCGCCAGGGAGTGAAAGGTACCAAGAAACCAGCCTTCGACTGAACGACCGAGCATATCTGAGATGCGCGTGCGCACCTCGGCGGCAGCTTTATTGGTGAATGTGACGGCGAGAATTTGGCCAGGCAGCGCTTTACCTGTTGTAAGTAAATGAACCAATCTTGCCGTCAGGACGCGTGTTTTACCCGTTCCAGCACCAGCAAGCACCAAGACGGCACCATCCATGGCCACCACAGCCGCACGTTGCGCTGGGTTCAATTCGCGCCAATAAGCAGGATCATCAACAGTCGATAGAGCAGGTTGCGTCATAAAGGGGGGATAACGTAAGGCGCTGGTTCCGGCAAGCGGCAAAAGATCTTATGAAGTTTTGCTGTCCGTTTTAGCCTTAAGAGCGGCAATTTGCTCCGGGCTCATCAACTGGCTCACCACTTTGTTACGCCCGGTCTGCTTGGCTTCATAAAGGGCGCTATCGGCGCGCGCGATGAAAGTTTCGGCTTCTTCGCCGATGCAATATTCCGTTGCCCCGATCGAAATTGTGATGACGCCCAGTGTTTCATTAGTGCTGCGACGCCGGATCTGCTTGGTTCCTAAGCTGGCGCGCAGCTGGTTGGCCACTTTTTCGGCGTCTGTGACGCGCGTTTGCGGCAATAATATAACGAATTCTTCGCCACCGTAGCGCGCAATGATATCACGACCTTTAAGGTTTTCAACCAAGGTTCGGGCGACGAGGCGTAGCACCTGATCACCGACAATGTGACCGTAAGAATCGTTAAATTTTTTGAAGTGATCGATGTCGATCACTAGTAACGTGAGCGGCATTTGTGTTTCTTCGGCCTCGACGGTTGCTCGCGCAAGTTCATTATTGAAGAATTTGCGATTGCCAACTTCGGTTAGTGGATCGACGAGGGATTCTTTGCGCACGACATCGAGATTAAAACGCACTTCGGTGAGTTGTTGTGTTGATTGTGCCAACTGAGTATGCAGACGTTGATTTTGCTCGGCCATGACCCGTGTTTCGGCGGCAACCTTTTTTACCATGTCGCGAATTTGATCTAAAGATGCGGTCGTTTCGAGTTTACCGGAGAAAGTATCCAAGGTCTGACTGAATTTATTTGTTCCTGAGGCGGCTTTATCGATGATGTTGAGCACATGCTTTAATTCTGCTTCGATGGCGGTATTGCTGTTCTTCAACATTTTCTGTTCGGCTTCGAGGCCAAGATGGACTTGGTACAATTCCGTACATTGTTGTTGAGTGAGGGCTCCGTATTGGTTCAACAATACGTCCATGGCCATTGTTAGATTCGGGTTTTCCCCTGAAAAGTAGCAATAATATACGGCATAGTTGTTGGGTACCGGTGGCAAACCTTCGCGGCGCAAACGCTCAATCGCTTGTTTGGCCCAATTTTCTGCCTGATGTAATTGACCGCCGATTGCCACTTAAACCTCATAAACCTTGAATATATTTCTGGACTTCGGGATGGATAGTAATGGGTAAGCACGATTCGGCAAATCAGAAACACCCTAAGGTAAGGTCGTTACCAGCCAGTTAAAGAATGGCCATTTTTTCAACCTTAAAGGGAGTAAAATGGTAGAAAGCGCACAGATTTTCGGTTTACTCTGCCGTCATCTGCACATCTTCGGGCGGGGCCGTTTTGAGGCGTTTAATCGCCAACTTGTTGAGGGCATGAATATAAGCCCGGGCTGATGCCACGATAGTGTCAGGGTCTGCGCTTTGACCATTAACGGTTCGACCATTTTCCTCAAGTCGCACGGTTACTTCGGCTTGTGCATCGGTGCCGGCTGTCACGGCGCTGACTTGATAGAGCAGCAACTTGGCTTGATGAGGCATCAAATCTTTGACGGCATTGAAAGTTGCATCCACAGGTCCATTGCCGGTTGCTACTGATGAAACCTTTTTGCCATCAATCTCAAGCTCCAGTGTTGCACGTTGTGGCCCCTTTGACCCCGCCTGAACTTCAAGTGAAATGAAGCGCACGCGGTCGTGAGCGTGGGCCACTTCATCATCAACCAAAGCCATAATGTCTTCATCGAAGATATCTTTTTTGCGGTCAGCCAGATCTTTGAAGCGATTAAAGGCTTCTGTTAAAGCATTGTCGCCCAATGTATAGCCAAGTTCTAAAAGTTTGCTGCGAAAGGCATTGCGGCCAGACAATTTGCCGAGTTTAAGCGAAGTCTTTGTCAGGCCTACCGATTGGGGTGTCATGATTTCATAGGTCTGGCGATTTTTAATCATGCCGTCCTGATGGATGCCACTTTCGTGGGCGAAGGCATTGGCGCCCACAACGGCCTTATTGGGCTGAACTGGAAAGCCGGTGATCGTCGAGACTAAATGCGAAGCACGCATTATCACTTCAGTATTAATACCGGTTGTGAAGGGCATCAGGTCATGGCGCACTTTGAGCGACATGACAATTTCTTCCAAAGCAGCATTGCCGGCGCGTTCGCCGAGCCCGTTGATAGTACATTCAACCTGACGCGCGCCATTGATAACGCCAGCGAGTGAATTGGCGACGGCTAAACCAAGATCATTATGGCAGTGCGTTGAGACTATGGCCTGATCAATATTGGGAACACGGTTGATCAACATTTTAATCAGATCTGCATATTCTTGTGGTGTGGTATAGCCGACGGTGTCGGGAATATTAACCGTGCGGGCGCCGGCTTTAATGGCGGCTTCCACGCAGCGACAAAGGAAATCATGCTCACTGCGTGTCCCGTCTTCGGCGCTCCACTCGACATCATCGCACAGCTTGCGCGCCAAAGTTACGCTGTCGATGACGGCTTGCAGAACTTTTGGCGGTTCCATTTGCAGTTTATGCTTCATATGCAATGGCGATGTTGCGAGGAAGATATGGATACGGCTTTGTGCAGCCGGTTTGAGGGCTTCTGCCGCACGCTCGATATCTGGCGCACGTGCTCTGGCGAGACCGCAGATTGTGGAATTTTTGATCGTCTTGGCAATTTCATTCACTGCCTCAAAATCGCCGTTAGAAGCAATGGGGAACCCGGCCTCGATTACATCGACGCCTAGTTCTTCGAGCACGAAAGCAATTCGGCGTTTTTCCTCAAGGTTCATGGCGGCACCGGGCGACTGTTCGCCATCGCGCAAGGTCGTATCGAAAATAATAACGCGGTTTTGGTTACGCGGTTCTACTGCAGAACTCATGGTTCGAAGATATCCTATCTCGTTGATATCGCGCCAAAATTGGCAATAAAATAACTCAGATGATTAAGTTTAGCTCATCTTCTGTCGTGAGTAAATGGTTTCAACCCCACATTACGGCTTCTTGTCCCGTCGCCAATGAAAATTAAGACAGCCCTTGCGCTCAGGGGCGGGGTGGCTCTAGAAGGACAATATATATTCAATCTATTGGACAAAAAATTATGTCGCGAAAATTAACTGGGATTACCAACAACACCCGTAGACCTCTTTGTCTTTTGTTTGTCTTAACCGTGCTGAGTGCCTGCGGCTATCAGTCCGATCAGACAAAACCAGCTACGAAAGCAGGGCAAGACGATGATCGTTCGCAAAAGCTTACGATCCTGGCGTATGATCATTTTTATCGCCAGCAAGAAGCTCTCGATGTTGTCGATGTTGACTGTTCGCAGGAAGTATTGGCGAGACTGAACGTCCGAGGAAGTGAAATAATTGCTCCATCCCAAAACAAAAACTGTTCTAAATTTGCTGCATTGGTGGTTGATCGACTTGCGAAGGTTAGCAAGGTCTTGGGCGACATGGCAGATGAGTTCCGCGAAGCTCCTCCCAACCTAATCAACGATCCACAATTTGTAGGGCAGACCAAGCTGGCATATTCGAATTACGTTACGTTTAATGCGTTCGGTCAGGCCGCGCTACAAATTTTAATGTCACTATCATTTAAAATGTCTGAAGGGCCAAAACAGGATGCGTATATGAACGTCATGAATGGACAGCAGGCAGAATTTGATGACATATCAATAGATGCTCGCCAGCAGATAGGCATTGCGCTAAGCATGGTGGCTATTCAGGAAGGAATAGAAGGAGTCAAAAAAACTCCGCGCACAAAACCAATTCCAGAGTTTCAATCGCCATGGCTCACGTATAATAATGCGTTGCCTTATCGTTTGAGCGCGAAGGTCGGGCAAGTAACTCTCACTCAATAGTCCCCGCGATATCTTCTGCCGATTATACTTTAATTTAGGCTGAAATAATAAGCTCTTAGTTATTGGAGTTCTTAGCTGGCCAATCTGGGGTTGATCCCCCCATTTCTATCCGGCCAAAGCAATTATAAATGTTCTTATTGAGGTATCATTTCTTATACGAAACGAGTATCCACCCTACCGTTAATCTTTTGTAATCCTTACAGTTTATATAGAATGGTATTAAAGAGCCTTCCAAAACGTAGTCCCCAATTTTCTAATGTGCCATATTGTGAAATCCAATCACCGCAGAGCACTTCTGATTAGTGGATCGGCACTGGCGATCAACGCCGTGCTAACTGGGGCTATTTTTCTTGTTCCTGAAAAAGCCCACGCCTGCACTACTGTAAACAGTGGTACCACCACGATTAATAACTCTGCAGATTCATGCCTAACATGGACTGGCGGGAATATTAGTATTACTGGAACTGGTACTATTTTGGGAGCAGAAACAGGTATTACATCTAGTGGCAACGATGGGAGTATTTCAAATAGCGGATATATTAATGGCGACTATATGGCTGGTATTTTCAATAACGGCGGTACAATCACGACGATTAGCAATAACCTAGGTGGAACCATTGTTGGGGGTAGCAGTAGTAATGCAATTCAAAATAATTCGGGCACGATCGGCACGATCATAAATAGCGGCATCATAGGTTATGGCCCTACTGGCGGTGCTGCGGGCATAGGTAATCTTGGCGTTATCAACACGATAATTAACAATGCTACCGGTACTATCACAAGCGGTGCAACTGGCATATACAACGGTAATATCATAGGTGTAATAAACAATTACGGCTTTATTCGTGGTTATGGCGGTATTAGCCAACAAGCCGATCTTAATGCTCTCAATAATTATGCTGGAGGTACCATCCTTGGTTCGGGTGCTACTGGCATCTATAATTCTGGCAGCATAGGCACGATTACCAACAGCGGTACAATCTCTGGAGTAACTTTTGGTATCTATAACCAAGCTACCATCAGCACCATATCCAACACAAACGGCGGGCTAATCACAGGTACAACTGGTATCAAGAATATTGCAACGATTGGTAGCCTCAGCAATAGCGGCACGATCAGCGGCAGCGCTTATGCGGTTTATAGTACGGGTGCTGGGGCCACCATCCAGAGCGCCATTTCCAATAGCGGCACCATCGCTGGCAATATCAATGTGAACCAAGGGCTCACGATCACAGGCGGCAGTTCTGGTGGTTACGGAACTCTCGCAGGTTACAATGGCTCGATCGGCACCATCACGACTAACAACAATAATCTGACCTTTGATAGTCATGCCTATCAGCTCTTAGACGACAATATTAATGTAGGATCTTCAGACACAGTCTTTAACAATGGTGCCCTTAGGGTAAATGCCACTCACAGCATCACAGGGAACTATAGCCAGGGCTCAGGCGGTCTTTTAGTTATAGGCGTCACCGATACCAGCCATTATGGTCAGCTGATTGTCTCAGGCTCAGCCGCCATGACTAACGCCGAAGTCTTTATTGCTGCTACATCCGGCTCACTAGCCTCAAACGAAACCTTTACCATTGTCCAAGCGGCAACGGCAGGCACCAGCTACACCGGTGTTAGTGCATCGGCTACTGGGTTTACGGCGTCGTCTTCTTCCATTATCGC
>Ga0206811_1050_pt1 | contig 33806 bp, 32 predicted proteins | sample Alteio_BWOrgCont_53_FD_152886 | JGI IMG/M metagenome (GOLD analysis project Ga0206811, IMG submission 152886) | Enriched cells from forest soil in Barre Woods Harvard Forest LTER site, Petersham, Massachusetts, United States -... | ecosystem: Environmental > Terrestrial > Soil > Temperate forest >... | reverse complement strand
ATATGGCGCGAATTTATTGGGTCTGTCTGGAGCGATGGGATGCTCTGCCGGAGCGCGAACTGCGCGAATTATTGGAGCGCGCCCATGAGCTTGTCTTCGCCAAGCTGCCCAAGAAAACAAAAGACGTGCTGGCCATGCCTGTTACACAAAGGCGCAAGCTGATTGCAGAGCGAAGGAAGGTGCTCGCTTCGCAAAAAAAGGAGCGATAGCCGATCAGCCTGATCTTGAACGCTAGGGCCGCGCCTCAAAAACCATATTGAATGGCGTCTCCGTCGCTCGGCGGAAGTGCGTAAAGCCGCCATCTGTGACCACCTGGCGAATCCGCTTTTCGCCAGCCTGCGCGCCAAGTCCCAAGCCTACCTCCTGCGAGAGCGAAGCGGGCACGCAGAAGACCGTGGACGCTGAATAATAGAGCCGTCCTATCGGATTCATGTTCGAGGCGATGCTGTCGCCGGCAAAGGGCTCGACGATCATCCAGGTGCCATTGTCAGCAAGCGTCTGGCGAACATGCGCCGCTGCTCCCGTGGGGTCGCCCATGTCATGCAGGCAATCGAAGCAGGCCACAAAATCATAGCCCTTTCCAGGAAAGGTCTTAGCAGGCGCCGCTTCAAAATGAACGCGGTCGCTAAGCCCGGCGGCGGCGGCTTTTTTCTTCGCCTGTTCAATCGAAGCAGGGTGATAGTCAAATCCGTAAAACTCAGAATTGGGGTAGGTCTGCGCCATCAGTAGAGTGGAGGCACCATGACCGCAGCCTACATCCGCCACCCGGGCTCCAGTTTTCAGTTTCGCGTCCACGCCTTCGAGTGCGGGAATCCAGCTGCTGGTGAGGTTGGCGAGATAGCTGGGACGGAAGAAGCGCTCGCATCCTTCAAACAATCCTTTTTCGTGCTCGTGCCAGCCAAAGCCCTTGCCCGTGCGGAAAACCTCGGTAAGCTTCTCCTCGTCCTTCATGCACGAGGCAAGCATGTGATAGAAGCCCGGCAGGTGTACGGCGGTGTCGTCTTGGGCGAGTGCAAAAGACTGCTCCGGCGTCATGGAATAGGTATCGGTCGCCGGATCATATTCGATGTAGCGCCCGGCGGCGTTCGCGTTGAGCCATTCCCGCACATAGCGTTCCGCGGTGCCCGTGCGGCGAGCGAGATCGGCCGCAGTCACCGGCGTTCCATCGGCCATGGCTCGGTAGAGGCCGAGCTTGTCGCCGATAAGAATCAGCGCCGAGTGCATCGAAGCCGCCATATCAGAGACAGCCTGATGAAGTAGTTGATTGAGCTTCTCTGGATCGATGGGACGGGAAACGGGGTTCGCGGTAGCCATGGTAATTCCTCCTCAGGAAATAGTGCCGAGGCAGGCGGCAAGGAGCGGGAGGGATCGGAACAGCGGTGAGCGGCGTCTGCCTTGATTGCAGCGGGTAATTATAACCACGTCCACGGAAAGAGAAGCAAGAGTTTGAACCTTCAAAGGCCGCTCGCCATCCGTTGAACTTGCGAAGGGAGCCGTCATTCGGTAGCGTCAAACGTATGAGTGGAGTGGCGTTATCGCTGAATGGCAAGATTGCGTTGATTACCGGCGGCTCGCGTGGAATAGGCGCGGAATGTGTGCGGTTATTTCGCCAGGCTGGCGCGAAAGTAGCCTTTAATTATCGCGCAGCGCGGACCCAGGCTGAGGCGTTGGTGACAGAATGCGGCACAGACCATTGCGTTGCAATCGAGCAGGAGTTGTCGTCCTCCGAGGATGGCCGTGCGTTGGTCGCCAAGGCTATCGAGGCCTTTGGGCGATTAGATTGCCTGGTGGTAAACCACGGCATCTGGCCGCCTGACGATGCTCCGATTGCATCGATGTCCGACGCGCAGTGGCGGAAGACGCTCGGCGTCAATCTGGATAGCGTCTTTGGTCTGGTGCAGGCTGCAGTGGCGCAGATACAGAAGCAATCGAAGACGGGCGACGCGGCTGGGCATATCGTTCTTGTCAGCTCGACCGCCGGCCAGCGCGGCGAGGCCTTCCATGCCGACTACGCCGTGACGAAGGGCGCGGTGATCAGTCTTACCAAGAGCTTGTCGAGCGAGCTGGCGGGCGAAGGCATCTATGTCAACTGCGTCGCGCCGGGATGGGTGGCGACGGAGATGTCCGTATCTGCGTTGAGCGATCCAGTGATCAGCAACAAGATTTTTGGCACGATTCCGCTGGGGCGCGTGGCGACTCCGCGAGAAATTGCCGGGCCAATTTTGTTTCTCTGCACGCCGTTTGCGGGCTTTATGAGCGGCGAGATCGTCAATGTGAATGGCGGCGCGGTTCTGGTGGGGTGAGATGAAAAAATCATGGCTGTCGGCAATTTGTGTGCTTCTGTTGGCGAACTCTCTCTGGGCGCAAAGCAACACGCAGGATGCCAACGCGAAAAGGGCGCACGCAGCGCTCGATGCGATGGTGCAGGCCCTCGGAGGCGACCGCTGGCTGAATCTGCAAAACAGCTATTTCGAAGGACGCACCTCGGGCTTCTACCAGGGCAAGCCGACGGGCGCAATTGGTGATTTTTTCTCCTGGCATGTCTTTCCCGACAAAGACCGTGTGGAGCTGACGAAGAAACGCGATGTCGTCGACATCTTTCTCGGCAAGGAGGGTTGGGAGATTACCTATCGCGGCAAGCTTGCTCTGCCGGCAGACCAGCGCGACGAGTTTTTGCGCAGGCGAGACCACTCGATTGAAACCGCGGTGAAGGTCTGGATGAAAGACCCCGGCACGATCTTTCTCTTCGACGGCCAGTCGCTCGCAGAGCGTCACCTGGCCGACCAGGTCACGTTGATCTCGCCTTCGAACGATTCCATCACCATCCAGATGGACGCCGAGACGCACCTGCCGCTGCGGCGCACCTATCAATGGCGCGATCCGCTCTACAAAGACAAGAACGAAGAGGCTGAGGAGTACGACAACTATCAGACGATCGACGGTATCCCTACTCCATTTGCCATCACGCGCTTCCACAACGGCGACATGACGAATCAGCGGTTTATCTACAAGGCTGCGTACAACGTGGCGCTTCCGCCGAATGCGTTTGATGTGGATGCTACGGCGGCGAAGATCAAGAAGTAGTACGGCCCCTTCGGCTTCGCTCAGGGCAGGGTTCAGGCACACGCGCCTAGGCGCTCGGGTTGGTCTCGATTAACTCGGATCATTCTGTACCGGTATAAATTCGTCATTCTGAGCGGAGCGAAGAATCTCAGCGATATTTCTTAGCGCACATCGTTAAGATTTTTCCTCCAGCTAGGAATGGGCTCCCCCATCTCAATCTGCGATCGCCGAACTACTTTTACCTGCATGTGTTAATTTGGTTGATTGCCATCGTCGGGCGCTCTCAAATCTGCATTTTCCGCTGGAAGAAATCTGGCATTAGTAGCCGTTCTGATTGAGAGTCTTGCAGGAATTCCCGCATCTCGAACTGAACCGTAGTTCAACCTCAGAAGTAGTTCAAACCTGAAGAAAAGGATTCCGAAATGAACCGCATTTTGAGTCTGGTGACTGTCGTCGCGCTATGCACCGCCGTGCCCGTTGACACGCATGCGCAAACAACTTCCGCCGTTGTTGACAACTCGATCCGTAGCGCCGTCATCACGGAATTTCCCACGCCCTCCGCACAAAGCCTTCCGCAGGGGCTGGACATCGATGAGGCTGGCAACATCTGGTATACGGAGACCGCCGCGGGCAAGATCGCCGTACTGCACCCGGATCGCACCACCGCCGAGTATCCGGTGCCGAATGGAGGCACCCCGGTCACGGTAAAAGTGGCCGTCGACGGCATCTGGTTCACCGACGGCTCGAATCACGCCATCGGAAATTTGACTCCGACTACCGGCAAAATTCAGGAATTCCCCATCCCCTCCGGCGCTTCGCCGCTTTTCCTGCAGATTGCATTGGACGGAAGCAAATGGTTCTCAGAGACGACAGGGGTCGGGCGGCTGTCTCTGAATGGAACAGTCACCGAATGGGACGTGGCGCTCGAGCATCCGGACGACAACATCGAGCAGCTCAGCATCGACCGCTCCGGCGACATATGGTTTGTGGAGCGCAACTTCGATGGTGTGGGCGCGGCCGGAACCAACAAGGTGCGCCGCCTCAATCCCTGGACGAATGTCATCAGCACCTACATGGTGCCTACCTTCGGTGGAAATCCGGCGGGCGTGCAGGCCAATCAGGATGGAACGGTGTGGGTTTCGGAATACTTCGCCAACGCCTTTGCGCTGCTCTTTCCGAATGTGGCTCCGCATACCAATGAGGTAGTGGCGCCCAATTCCCAGCTCGGTAGCAACAGCTCTGCCAGAGCCCGCGCGACAAACTTCGGTCGCTTGCCGGGCGTTCGCACGCCGGAGACTCCCACGATCAACTTTGTAAGGCCCAACCTCACGCCCGGCTGGGTGGAGTATGTGATCCCGACCGCCAACACAGAATCCGAAGATATGCGCGTCGATCAATTTGGACGCCTCTGGTACGAGGGCGACACCGGATTTCTCGGCGTGCTCAACCCCTACATCGCTGTGTTTACGCAATACGCGATTCCATCGATCAACAGCGGCTTTTACAACATCACCCTCGACCAGACAACGAATCGGCTTTGGTTCACCGAAGCTGGCGCTTTCGGAGCGGTGCCTACGAAGGTGGGCAATCTGAATACGAGAAGCTGGTAAGGGTGGGCTTTTAGGATCGGGGCTGAATCCCAGGTCTCGCCACAGAGACCTGGGGCGCACCCGGCACTGGTGGGGCTTGCCAGAGTTCTTGACTACACTCTGGCTGTGAGGGGAGTGGCGTGTTTCGCGCTCGACTTCGCAGATAGCTGCCTGACGACCTCTTGTGCGACGACCCAGGCGGCTGCGGCGATCGCCCATGAGATAAGGAATGCCGTCCAAGGCAAGCGACCTTTGGGGGCGGCTAAAACTGCAGGTCCCCAGACGAGAACCGCGAAGAGGCTTATCATGCAGGCCTCCGCGATGGCGGCCACGCGGGGAAGGACAGAGAAAAGTATACCCAGGCCGCAGGCGATTTGCCCCAGACCGGTCAGCCAGGCCCAGCCGGTTCGAAAGGGAAGCCAGTGCGGTACCAGATCCGCTGTCGCTTTTACATAGAAGAGATGGCCGAGCCCGATGGGAATGATGGAAACGGCAAAGAGGATGCGGGCAATGCGGAGGCCTCTTTCGCCGGCGGCGAATGCCAAGGGCGAATCGGACGGGATTTCGGCGAGTGTCGCAAAGAGAACCCACCCTCCGGCAAGAAGTGCGGCAATCTCGCCGAGGCCTAGCCATACGCCTTCTATCTGTGGGGCGACGAACAGGGCCGGCGCTTTCAGCAGGGTCCAGATGATGAGATAGGGAAAGAGGATACGAACCGACCAGGGTGCGGTGATCCGGAAGAGCAAACCGATGCCACCGAAGACCATGAGGAGACCCGAGACGCAGGCGAGAACGGTACGCCCGGGAACCCAGGGGGCTACGGGCTGCCAGACCAGCGCGAAATCGCGGTTGACGAGGGCGAGAATGCCGAGGCCAATCATTCCGATAGCAAAAAGTGCCAGGGCAGGCTGCTGGCTTCGGTTCATCTGTTCTCCCGGTATGCGAGGGGTCGCGCTTAGCGACGAAGCTTAGCACTCGCTTGGGGGCTTGCATTCGCTGAAGCCGCCGAACGGCGGGAATTTTGGGATAAGAAGCTATCTTTGGAGGGCCAGTCGTCGGCCAGTTCGGAGAGCGGCGTGGGGTGCAGAGAATCTCAGGGATTCAAGATCGAGACCTGGAGGCGAATCCTGCGGGGGCTTTGAGGCGCCTGGGACGGTTTAGAAGATGTGCTTGATTCCCTTGCCGATACCTGTGGCGATTTTCGCGGTTCCTTTGGTCGTTCCGACGGCCACATCCTTGCCCGCGACAACGCCACCCTTTCCAACCGAGGCTGCCGCATCCACAGGATGGAGCGTAACCAGATTCACGGCACCCTTTCCGGTGCCTGCGGCCAGACTGCCGACGCCTTTTGCCGCGCCTTTGCCAATGTCCCCGGTGCCGCTGGCGACCTCGCCGCCGGCGCTGCGTGTCTTTTTCTCACCGTGGCAGGGTACGACTGCTATGAGAGTGCACAGCGTGAAGGTGATGAGTCCGGCTTTCATGGTTGGACCTCGCTCGCTTCTATGATGCTTCAAACCCGGTCGGGATGGAATAGTCTCTCGGTTGCATTGAGAGTAGCGAGGCTCCTGCCATTTTCTTCATCTGCTGCCCTTCGGGATTAGGTCCAAGTCGCGTTGAGATCCGGGGGCACCCGCCCCCATTTCCGTTAAATTACTCATTTCACAGTGAGTTAGATGCATTTTCGTGCTGCCTTTTCACCTAAATCCCTCTATTTACTTGAGTTACATCTCTATCGGGCTTTTCAATCAAGATGTCGAAACAGAAAAGGCATGGCTTCTGGCCATGCCTTCTTTATTTAGTTTAGCAAATTTTGGGGTAACTGCTTTCAGGATTAAGTTATTTAAAATAAAGTAGTTATTAACTTTGTGGGCTTGACAGGCTTTCTTTCTTGCAATGGATAGATCTTGGGCTACCCGCGCTGCAGCGCTTTGCGTTCGGTGCTGGTGATTTGGGTGCGATCACGATAGCACGGTTAGAGATTTCCGTACTGAAGCCCCTTTCCTGTGTGGCTTCATTCACCGGGAAAGCCCTTCAGACTTGAGTCCCAGGTCTCAAAATCGAGACCTGGGGCACCCGGCGAGACTTGGGGCACATCTGGCCATCCTCTCTGGGACAACAGCTTAGGATTCTTTGGGTACAAACAGATTGGCTTGTTTACGTTGATTGCATGTTGCGCATAGCAATTCGAGATTTTCTGCCGTATTCGCACCTCCACGAGAGATCGGAATCACATGATCAAACTGCAGATCTTTCCTGGATCCGCAGGAAACACATTTTCCGCCATCTCTGTTCCAGACGAAGAGGCGAGTATCCGTTGGGATTGATGGCCGAACGATATGCTGGGTAGGCGGACGAAAGGAACGTGCCCGCGTGGAAAGATGACGCAGACGCGGTGAGCGGGGAATCCAGGCCAACTTGCTCATTTAGCAATTCCTGCAAGAGTATAAAGATCTTCGATAGCTCTACTCAGGTCACGAATCATAATGACTTTCTGAGGATTTCCAGTTTTGAGGTCCTGAATATCACTTGCTGGGGCCTTTCGGAGCTGCTCAGTTGCCCTCTTAACAGCTTGGAATAGGTCACTTTCTAGAGAAGGGTCATTCTTGATTAGAATTCGGCTGGCTTCCTCGATCCCCTTCTTGTCAAGAGCCGTGGCTGCATCCTTGCTCTGTAACACGGCCGATAAATTCCGAACTTGCTTTGCGTCGCTTAGTTTTCCTTCTGCGAGCCACCGATGGAATTTCTGCTTAAATTCAGGATCTTCTTTAAACTGCTCCCGCAGCTCCCGTTTTTTCATTAGTTCATGAAAGAAGGAGAACTTACGAACATTCCCAGGATCCGGATTATTTTGAAGAAATTCACGCGTCGCAGCATAGGCGAGAAGCATTTCATTGATCTTCGTCTTGCTGAGTCGGAGGTGGTTTCCAAGCCAGTCATATGTTTTGCCATAGACGTTATATAGATCGGCTATGTGCTTCGCTTGCTCGTAAGCATCCCAACGAATCTTCCCGCTCACATGCATGTCAGCGAGCAGAACTGCGAGATCCTCCTCCGTCAGATCGGATTCAAAAATCATCGCTGGAGCGGTCATGAATCTTGCGTCATTGGGATATTGTGCCAACAAGTGACGTGCCGAAACCGTACGGCAGTTTCCCTCACGGACCAAATATTTATTCTTTTTGCGCTGAACAATGATCGCCTCGTAGATACCTCCATTCTGCTGAATGGATTGGGCTAATCCCTTGACAGCGTCCTTCTCCCAAATGAGATCTTCGAGTTCGGACTCCGTAGCCGATCCCGCTTTCTGCCCTACAAGAAACTGAATGCGAGGGTTTTGCGGGTCAAGAATGCAATCACTAACAGGTACAGAACCGCGATGATAAGGGATCGATTTTCCCTGGATTAAAAGTGTTTCCGTGGTAGCCATGCTCCACCTCCAAAAACAGGGTGCCACATAGTACCAAGTAGTACAAATTTAATATTAGTACTATTTGGTACTAATAGATACCGGCGAAACGGTAGAGCTTTTGGTTTCATTACATGTTGAGTGGAGTTACCGTGCGCAGTTATTTCGACGCCGTAAACTCGTCCCTCACCCACCCCGTCTATTCCTTTGCATGGAACAAATTGCAACGAGTGAGTTGACGCACTTGGCGCGAGAGCAGGCCGTCCTTGACCTTGCGGATTTTGACGAGGTCGTTCGGCTATACCGTCCGCGTGTCTTCCGGTTTCTGCTGGCCTCGCTGCGTGACCGGGATGTGGCGGAGAACCTGACGCAGGACTGCTTTCTCAAGGCGTATATGGGACGGGCGCATTTTCGCGGCGACTCCAGCCTGAGCACGTGGCTGATGAAGATCGCCATGAACCTGGTGCGCGACCACCTGCGCAGCAAGCGACTGCGCTTCTGGACGAAGACGCGAGAGACGGCACTTGATCCAGTGGATGTGAGCGACTGGGTGCCAGATGGCCGCAGTTCTCCGGAGGCGGAGTTTATTGCCCGCACCCAGGTAAAGAGCATCTGGGAGACGGTCAACCAGCTTCCCCCCAAGCAGCGCAGCGTCTTTGTCCTGCGCTTTGTGGAAGAGATGGAGCTGAAAGAGATTGCAGAGATGACGGGGATGAACCCGAGCACGGTGAAAACACATCTGTATCGCGCGCTGGCGGCAGTGCGGGCGAGCGTGGGAGGAGGCAAAGCATGACGAAGGAAACGACAACCCGGCAAGTGCAGGAGATGTATCCGGAGAGCGACGCAGCAACCAAGCGCGATCTGGAAGGGCTGGCGAATTCGATCAGCCAGTTTCGCGCGGCGGTTCGTCATATTGCGGAGCAGCAGGCGGAGCCGGCATCGGTAGCATGGCAGCTCGATCAGGCACGGCAGCGCAGGCGCTCTGCGCAGCGGCGCACCATGCTCCAGTGGGCGGTTGCGACGGTCGCGGCCACGGTCCTGTGCGTGACGATGCTGGTGCCGGCGGTCGGCTCCTACCGCCACCATGCGGCGCAGTTGCAGGCGCAGCGGCAGGCGCAGCGGCAGGAGCAGTTGTTGAAGCAGCGTGAGGCGGATACGGCGCTCCTCGACCAGGTGACGAGCGAATTGTCAGTCACGGTGCCGGACTCGATGCAGCCGCTGGAGGAGTTGGACTCGGATTATACGAACAATCAGACATCGATCGGAAAAACGGAGAAAACAAATGGGAGAAATTAAGAAATTTGCAGGACTGGCAATTGTTTTAGGAGCTTGTCTCGGTGGACTCGGGTTGGAGAGCAGAGCAATCGCGCAGGACTGGAGACCCGGACCTCCTCCAATGGAGCGGGCGTTTCAGGGCCCGATGCATGGACGGTGGTGGAACGATCCGAAGATCACGCAGCAAATCGGATTGACCGCCGACCAGCAGAAAAAGATGGATGACATCATGCAGCAGCACCGCCTCAAGCTGATTGACCTGAATGCCGCGCTGCAGAAGGAGGAAGCTCTCATGCATCCGCTGATCGAGGCCGATCAGCCGGACGAGAACAAGATTCTGGCGCAGATCGACTCAATTGCCCAGGCTCGGGCTGAGCTGGAAAAAGCCAATGCGCGGATGCTGCTGGGGATCCGGCAGGTGCTGACACCCGATCAATGGAAGAAGCTCAGGGAGTTGCGGGCACAGGGGGGATCACGTTCCTGGGGCCGAGATGGCCGCGACGGCGAGCGTGGCAACTGGGATAGGCGTGGACCGGGTGGTCCGCCTGCAGAGGGTGGAAGCCCTCAGGGCGGATCTCAGCCGGGGCCTCCTCCGCAGATGGAATAACGCGGGAAATGCAACAGGAGCGGCCTTTGGGCCGCTCCTGTTTGTTTGCCGAAAGTGTTTTTCCTGAGCAAATATCTCTGAGATTTATCGTCTTCGCCCGTCAAAATGATGCGGCTATCCAGCAACCTTCCCAGCGCGGACAACGTCCGCGCCCACCAGAACCCGATAAGCCACAGCATGGCGCCCAAAAGGGCGCGTGTGCCTGGACGGCGAGTCCCTTTATAATCGCACTTGCAGATTATGGAGAACTCAACCCACACTTCGGAGTCTCGCCCGGTGATGGATATTACCGAAATCATGGCGATTTTGCCCCACCGCTATCCGTTTCTTCTGATCGATCGCGTGATCGAGTTGGAGCGGAAGAAGCGTATTGTTGCCATCAAGAATGTGTCGATCAACGAGGCTTTTTTTCAGGGGCACTTTCCCAACTTCCCGATTATGCCTGGCGTCCTTGTGATTGAAGCGATGGCGCAGGCTGGCGGGGCGCTTCTGTTAACCGAGATCCCTGACCGCGAAAGCAAGCTGATGGTCTTTACGGGAATCGAGCGGGCGAAGTTTCGTCGTCCGGTGGTACCGGGAGATCAGTTGCGGCTCGAGATTAACGTGCTGCAATGGAAGACGCGGGCTGTGCGTCTGGAAGGGCGGGCGACAGTTGACGGTAAGTTGGCCTGCGAGGGAACGGTGATGTGCCAACTCGTTCCGCGGCAGCGGCAGGAAGCGCCTGCAGAGGCACCCGCTCTGGCTGCGGTGAACCCAGAGTGAGTATTCATCCAACAGCCATTGTTGCAGCGACAGCAGTCATCCCGGAGTCGTGCACGATTGGCCCTTATTGCATCGTTGGTCCAGAGGTTGCGCTCGGCGAAGATTGTGAACTGATTTCGCATGTCGTGCTCGATGGGCGCTTGAAGACTGGTGCGCGGAACAAGTTTTATTCCTTTGCCTGTGTGGGCGTCGCGCCGCAGGACCTGAAGTACAAAGGCGAGCCTACCGGAGCGACGCTGGGCGACGACAATGTCATCCGCGAGAGCGTGACCATTTCACGCGGGACCGCAGGCGGAGGAGGCAATACCCGCGTCGGCAGCCATTGTCTCATCATGGCGTACACGCACATCGGGCATGACAGCGTGATTGGGGACCACTGCATTCTGGCGAATGCGGCGACACTGGCCGGGCATGTGATCGTCGAAGACTATGCGACGGTGGGCGCGCTCAACCAGGTGCATCAGTTCTGCCGGATCGGCAAATATTCCTACACCGGCGGAGGCACCACCATCACGCAGGATGTATTGCCGTATTCGCTGACATCGGCCAGGCGCGAGACGCATGCTTACGGCTTGAATAAAGTGGGCCTCGAGCGGCGCGGCTTCGATCGCCCGCGTCTGCGGGCGATTCAGCATGCTTACCGGTATCTGCTCGCCGGCAAGATGAATACGTCGCAGGCAATTGAGAAGCTGAAAAGCGAAGGCGTTGCTACGGAAGATGTTGCGTATCTGGTGGAGTTCGTCGAGAAGTCCGAGCGCGGAGTGCTGAAGTGAATTGCTCTTCCATCATGGAGATTCCATTGAAGTCTTCGCTCTTACTGCTTATATTTGCCGCGCCGCTGTTAGCGTTCAGTCAGTCCAAAGCCGACTACACGATTCCCGTACATGTAACGGAAAGCCACATCGGCCTCTCTTGCGACACCAATAAGGGCACGTCTACTTGCAAATCGACTCAGGTGCTGACAGCTCAAGTTGAGGGCAAGAAGTATCAGCTTGAAGCCGCGACCTTCTTCTCGAAAGGTTTGGTGGCGCTCGGAGACTATTCTGCAAAACTGGGTGATCACAAAGAGAAACCCACGGGTGAGTTTACCCGGTCCTACAGTCTGATGTTTCCGGATGGAAGCACGCGGACCTTCAATGTCATTGGGCAGACGGAGTAGGCACGGCTACCTTCAAGGCTGAGACCATGTCTACCGCATGAAAAGACTCTTGTGAGAAGAAGCTAAGTGACAAAGCTCGGACTGATCGCAGGCAATGGCCGCTTCCCCTTTTTGCTGCTGGATGCGGCGCGCGCGCATGGCCTTGAAGTCGTAGTCGCCGCGATCAAGGAAGAAACCGATCCTGAAATGAATGACCGCGCAGCCGCAGACTCTGGCGTGCGCGTGCATTGGCTATCGCTGGGCGAGTTGTCGAAGTTGATCGAGACATTTCAAAAAGAAAATGTCACGCGCGCTGTGATGGCCGGGCAGGTGAAGCACAAGCAGATTTTTTCGAGCATCCGTCCGGACTGGCGACTGGCGAAGTTGCTGCTTTCTCTTCGCACCAAAAATACCGATATGCTGCTGGGCGCGGTAGCCAAGGTGCTTGGCGATGAAGGAATCGAGCTGATCTCGTCGACCGCGTATCTGGAGCCGCTCCTGGCCGAGGCAGGCGTTCTGACGGACCGCGCGCCCTCCGAGCAGGAACAGACCGACATCGCCTACGGGCGCGACGTGGCGAACGCCATCGCCGGATATGACATCGGGCAGACGGTCGTCGTTGCCAGCCAGGCCTGCGTGGCGGTCGAGGCCATGGAAGGCACGGATGCCGCGATCGAACGCGCCGGAGCCATTATGAAGACGATGGCGGCTGAAGGCGATCCTTCTACCTTTGACCGGAGCCTCACGGTGGTCAAGGTCGCCAAGCCGAGGCAGGACATGCGGTTCGATGTTCCCGTGATTGGGTTGAAGACCATTGAAGCGATGGAGCACGCGCAGGCGACATGCCTCTCGATTGAGGCCGGGCGAACGCTGATTTTTGACCGGGACACAGTTCTTTTGCGTGCCAGGAAAGCAGGCATTGCGATTGTCGCGACGGAACGGGGATAATGAAGATGCCCCGTAAAGGAGGGTGATCCGCCGTGTCTAAGATTTCGATCGTTTTGATTGCCGCAGTTGTTATTGGTGCAGCTCTTTTCGCAGTCCGCGGCTTTGCTGCCGACGAGTCGGCCCTGCCGCAAGTGGGCCAGCAGGCGCCCAACTTCACGTTGAACTCGCAGGAAGGCAAGCCGGTCAGCCTGGATAACTTCCGCGGCAAGTGGGTGGTGCTTTACTTCTATCCCAAGGATATGACCACTGGCTGCACCATTGAAGCGCACAACTTCCAGCACGATCAGGATAAGTTTCAGAAAGTAAATGCCGTGATTCTGGGCGTAAGCGTCGACTCCGTGGACAGCCACAAACAATTCTGCGCGAAAGACGGCCTCAACTTCACGCTGTTGAGCGATGAGGAGAAGAAAGTTGTCGCGCAGTATGGCTCCCTGGGCAGCTACGCGGGATTCAAGATCGCGAACCGCAACACGTTCCTGATCGATCCGCAGGGCAAGATCGTAAAGGTGTGGACGAAGGTCGATCCTTCGCATCACAGCGAAGAGGTATTGACGGCGTTGAATCAGATCGAAGCACAACACTAAATCAACATGGCAAATCAAACAGCGCAGGATTTTGTGGCGGGTTGCGATGCAATCCGCCATTCGCTTTTAGGCGTTCCCGTAAATGTAACCGCATTGCCTTGGCGTGAAGGCGGATGGACACGCAGGCAGGTGCTGGGGCACATGATCGATTCGGCTGCGAACAACCACCAGCGCTTTGTACGCGCCGCGCTCGATGGCAGCTACACAGGGCCGTTCTATGCGCAGCAGGGGTGGGTAGACGCTCACGGATATGGCGAGATGCCGTGGACGACGCTGCTCGGCTGGTGGCAGGCGTATCACGAGATTCTGAAGGCTGTGGTCGAGCGCATTCCTATCGACAGGCTCGATGCCTCATGCCGCGTGGGAGATGAAGAGCAGGTAACGCTGCGGTTCCTCATTGAGGATTACATCGCACATCAGCAGCACCACCTGGCGCAGATCCTGTGCCCATCCTGAGAGGGGTGGTTGTTTCGGGCATGGGGAACTTCTCTTTCTGGCTGGAAAAGCTCGAGAGCTACTACACGCAGAAGACGGGCATGCGATTGTTCCCCGGCACGCTGAATCTTCGGCTGGATCAACCGTATTCGCTGCCTGCGGATGTGATTCGCCTGGAGAAAGAAGAGTACGGCGGCACGGTTTCCGTAAGCATGGTGCGCTGCCGCATCTTCGACAGGCCTGCCTTTCTTCTGCGCACGGACGCGAACGAAGCCGGACGCGGGCATCATCCGAAAAACGTGATTGAAATCGCCACTGACATCAAATTGCGCGACCTCTATCATCTTCGCGACGGCGATGAGGTAGAGGTGCACCTGTAGCAAAACGGCATGTAGATATGCACAGAGAATGATGCAATCGGAGCACAGACGCAAAAAAGCCCGGCGATGAGCCGGGCTCTTTTGCTTGCCTTAATGCTACGTAACTACTTCTTGGTTGCCTTTTTTGTTGCCTTCTTGGCTGCCTTCTTTGCAGGAGCCTTCTTCACTGCCTTCTTTACTGCCTTCTTTGCAGGAGCCTTCTTGGCTGCTGCCTTCTTTGCTGCTTTCTTCACTGCCAAAGTAGTACCTCGTTTATTTGGTTTTTTACCGCTGGCGCTCTTCTTCTTACTAACCACGGATTTTTTCGTGGCCTTACCGCCGCTACGAGCGCCCTTACTGCTGGACTTAGCGGCAGACTTCTTTGCGGCCTTTTTGGCCGGAGCTTTTTTCGCAGCCTTCTTGGCCACGACCTTTTTCGCAGGCGCCTTCTTGGCTGCTGCTTTCTTCGCCGGAGATTTCTTTGCGGCGGCCTTCTTTACTGCAGCCTTCTTGGCGGGTGCCTTCTTCGGCGGCTTCGCAGACACCACCTCAATTACTTCTTCGGCGATAATCGCGGGCACTTCAAATGCTTCCGGCTTTTCATCGTCGAGATCTTCGATGTCGTCATCGTCAGAGGAGACAGAGATTCTTACTTCCTCTTCTTCCTCGTCTTCGCCGAAGCCATCTTCTACTTCTTCTGAATAGTCATCTGGTTCAGGTTCAAATTCACCATCATTCTTCGCGTAAAGTCTACGATCGTCCTGCATGAAAATGCCCTCCGGCTTCGGTGCCTGTTTTCCGTTCTACCACAGAGTGCGCATTTATGGTGCACCTGCCCTGCGGCGCGGATTATAGCAACAGCATGCAACGGCTTGCCAATGAACGCAAGTATTTAGTGAGTGTCACCGGCTGGTTTCTTCCCTTTTACGGAAGTGGCGTGCGTGGAAGCAGCCGCTTTTGGAGCCGCATGCACTTGCTTTTCCTCCTGTGTTGCGTGGTGAGATGCAGTTTGCGAGTTATGCGCCGCAGCCTTCCCGCGCGATGCGTGCGATGTAGCCGAGATGCGCGCCGGCTCTGCGATATAAAGCCTGCGTCCGGGCGCAATCGCGCTGCTGCTGATGTGGTTCCAACGCCGCAATTGATCCACTGTCACGCCAAAACGATCTGCCACTGTGACTAAAGTGTCGCCGCGCTGCGTTTTATACACGCTGCTTCGCGTGGACGCTGGAGCGGCCGCAGGCGCAACGGGAATGACCAGCGAATCGATGCCGCTTAAGTCGGTTGTCGAACTCAACTGGTTGACGAACGCGATCTCGGAAGCAGAGACATGGTACTGGCGCGCCACCTCATCGAGCGACTCGCTGGGAGAAAGGACATGGAAGCGCCAGTAGCGGCGCTTCTCTTCAGGAATTTCCGCGATGCGCTTCTCGAAAAGCTCTTTGCCGCCCGGCGGCAGATGAAGATCGAACGACTCATCCGGAGGCGTGGTCATGCGCAGCAAACCCGGATTCAGGCCTACGATCTCCTGCATCGGCACATTGACCACGTCGGCTACAAGGCGCAGATCGATGGCATAGTCGGTGGTCACCTGGTCGGTCAAGAGCGGCGGATCGGGAACCATGTCCGTCAGACCATACTGTTTCGGATTCTTCGCCATGATGGTGACGGCGAGGATGATGGGGACGTAGTTCTTTGTTTCCTGGGGAAGATTGTTGCGGCGATACAGCTCCCAGAAGTCGGCGTAGCCGGTGCGTTCGACGGCACGCTGAATGTTGCCCGCGCCCCAGTCGTAAGAGGCCATGGCGAGATACCAGTCGCCGGTCTGGTTGTAGAGGTATTTGATGTATTTCGCGTAGGCGCGTGTCGCCATTTCCGGATCGAAGCGCCCGTCATACCAGGCACTGCGCGGCGGAGCAAAGGAATCGCCGGGCATGAACTGCCACATGCCGCCTGCTCGGGAACGCGGGTTGACTGCCTGTGGGCGAAAGCCTGACTCCGCCACTGCCTGATAGATCAGGTCCTGCGGCACACCTTCTTCCTTGAGCACGCGCTGGATCATGTCCTTGTAGCGGCCTGCGCGCGTGAGCGAGTTCACGATGGTGTTGTGGCCCTTCGTCGTGTTGCTGAAGAAATTGATGTAGCTGGCAACGTAGTCGTTCATGACGAGGGGCAGATCGGATTGCGTCGTCTTCAATTCCGCTTCGGCCTGCGCTCTCACCTTCGGATCGGCGGGGAAGGTAACGTCGTTGGCGATATCGACAGGCGTATCTTCCGGGTGCTGCTGCGCGGTAAGCGGGCTGTTTTCACGCAGCGCATCCAGCTCCAGCGTATTGATAGCGTCGACGATATGGTCGAACTCTGCACTGAGCGCAGAATCGTTTTTTAGATCGATGCCGCTGCGCAGCATCAGATCGACGGCATAGTCGAAGTTGGATTTCGCTGCGGGGATGTGCCCGTCGTGATAGTTGGTGATGCCCGCCTGGTATGCCTTCTCCACGCTGTCGATCAGCGACTGGTCGCTAGGAGAGATAGGCTGCACTGTCTTGGTCGTCGTCTGTGCCGGTTGCGTCTGCGGGCTTGCGGCAACAGATGTCTGCGGGTCTGGTGACAAGTGGGCTACAGCGCTTGCGTCGCAGCTTGAGAGGCAAATCATGGCCGCAACAAAAGCGGCGCCTGAGAGTTTCACAACAACCATGCGGATTTACGGTAGCGTTTCAGTTTGAACGTAAGCGATCGATTTCCGAGTCAGGCTCCATACCTGATCATGATCCTTGCGCCGGTGATTGAGCAACGGTGGAATCAGAGAACATCCTCTGTGATGCGAACATGCGCGTCGGTGATATGAAAGCCATGCTTGTCAATATCATCTAAACACTCGTTCGCATTCACTCCTGGTTGTGGCGCTCCATCTCTGCTCAGATCGATTGACTTAAAGCTGTTCCAGGGGGCAAATCGCGAAGGAAGGTTGGCTCCCGTCGCATCTGTCGTACATCCGAACACGCGGCCAGGACCTCTGAAAATATGAATTAGCATTCAGCCTTGCTCCTCTGTTTCCCCATTTGCCTGTAGGACTGCGGCCATCCCGCAAACGTGCTACTCGCCCACTTTCAAACTGAGACACTGAATTTATTGCTTTATTGTATGGGATGCGAAAGCGGATGCGATAATAAAGGCGTGAGCTAGAGAAGTTTCTTCGCCTCCGATACCTCGGATGCAGGCTCTTTCGCCTCGCGCTTTTTCTCATGGACAACAAGCTCATCCGCAATTTCGCGATTATCGCGCATATCGATCATGGCAAGTCCACGCTTTCTGACCGACTGCTGGAGCTGACCGGCTCTCTCACCGCACGCGAGATGCAGGCGCAGGTGCTCGACGCCATGGACCTCGAGCGCGAGCGCGGCATCACCATCAAGGCGCATTCGGTGCGCATGATGTATCCGGCTAAAGACGGGCAGACCTATCAGCTGAACCTGATCGATACCCCTGGTCACGTCGATTTTTCTTACGAAGTGTCGCGCTCGCTCGCCTCGTGCGAAGGCGCGCTGCTGGTAGTCGATGCCTCGCAGGGCGTAGAGGCGCAGACGCTGGCGAATGCGTTTCTCGCCATCAGCCATGGCCTGGAAGTCATTCCCGTCATCAACAAGATTGACCTGCCCAGCGCTGACATTCTGCGCACGCAGGAGATGATCGAGCAGGCCGTGGGCCTCGATGCAACGGACGCGATCCCCGTGAGCGCCAAGACGGGTCAGGGCGTGCCTGACATTCTGGAAGCCATCGTAAACCGGCTGCCGCCGCCGGCGGGCGACCCGCATGCGCCATTGCAGGCCCTGATCTTCGATTCATGGTTCGACGCCTATCGCGGCGTCATCGTGCTGGCACGCATCATCCACGGCACGCTGAGCAAAGGGATGAAGATCCGCCTGATGTCAAATGGCAAGGTCTTCGATGTGGAATCGCTTGCGGTGATGACACCAAAGGCAGTCGAGATCGAATCGCTTACCGCGGGAGAGGTTGGAGTCTTTTCGGCAACGATCAAGAATGTGGCAGATACAAAGATCGGCGATACGGTCACCGAAGACCGTCGCCCTGCGGATGCGGCGCTACCAGGCTTTGAAGACATCAAGTCGATGGTCTTCGCCGGACTCTATACGGTCGACTCGCATGAGCACACTCTGCTGCGCGATGCGCTCGAGAAATTACGTCTGAATGACTCGTCCTTTTTCTTCGAGCCGGAAAGTTCAGTCGCGCTGGGGTTTGGCTTTCGCTGCGGTTTCCTCGGCCTGTTGCACATGGAGATCATCCAGGAGCGGCTGGAGCGCGAATACGACCTCGACCTGATCACGACCGCTCCCGGTGTGCGTTACAAGATCACCACGACTGACGGATCAACGCTCGAAGTCGATAACCCGTCGCGCTGGCCCGATCCGAGCGAAATCGAGAAGATCGAAGAGCCGATCATCACGGCGACCATTCTCACGAACGAAGAATATGTCGGCGGAATTCTGAAGCTGGTCGAAGAGAAGCGCGGGCGGCAGAAGAATTTCGAATACGTCTCGCCGACGCGGGTGATGCTGACCTACGAGCTCCCGTTGAACGAGATCGTGCTCGATTTTTACGACCGGCTCAAGTCGGTATCACGCGGCTATGCCTCGCTTGACTACCACCTTGCCGGAACCTGGGATTCGCCCATGGTGAAGATGGATATTCTCGTCTCGGGCGAACCGGTGGACGCGCTCTCCATCATCGTGCACCGCGAATTTGCCTATGAGCGGGGCAAGGCGCTGGTTTCGAAGATGCGCGAACTGATTCCCCGTCAACAGTTTGAAGTGGCCATTCAGGCTGCGATTGGATCGAAGATTGTCGCCCGTGAAACGGTGACAGCCCTGCGCAAAAACGTGATCGCCAAGTGCTACGGGGGGGATATCTCCCGCAAGCGCAAGTTGCTGGAAAAACAGAAAGAAGGCAAGAAGCGCATGAAGCGGGTCGGGAAAGTGGACATCCCGCAAGAGGCGTTCCTGGCCGTGCTCAAATTGGGGGACGATAGCAGCCGATAGCTATCTTCCTCATCACTCGCGGCTTGCAGAGTCACGCTCCTTTAATCTGACCTGTGGAAAGTGCAAATGCGAGCTCGCGAATTGGCGCACGGTTACCCGGTAAAGGGTCACGGTACTTTCGTAACAATTCTCTATTGAAAATAAAGAGGTTGCCCGCCCTGTTTTTGGTTACTGCTCAGGATTCACTATTTTTTCAAGGAGTTCCGTTTTGGAGCGGCAATTTCTTCCACATTTTTTTCCACAGACTGAGGCCCTATTTTGGGACAGTTTTCAAGGTGGATCAAGGCAAACAAAAGACCCCGAATTTCGGGGTCTTTTGTTTGTGCGGAAGAAGCTGGATTACTGCTTGGGAGCGGCACCAGCACCCGGACGGGGAGTGGTTGCCCGTGGTGTTGGAGCCGAAGGCGCGCCGGCTGCGGCACCTGCCGGAGCGGGAACACCCGATTTCGCGTTGTAGGCCTGGATCACTGCAGCGGAAATATCCGTTCCCTGGTTCGCCCAGAGAACCGGGCTCTGCTGCGTGCTGCCGTCGATTACAAGCGTGTAGCCGTTCTGCTGCGCATAGCTCTGCAGGACGCCGAAGACCTTCTCGGCAAGCTGGGTATAGGTCTGCTGCAGATCCTGCTGGAAGTCGTTCTGTGTATCTTCGCCCGTACGCTGGAAGGATTTTTCCTTGTCATCGATGGCTTTCAGGCGGTTCTGACGCTCGGCATCGCTCAGGTTAGCACCCGAAGTCTGCAGGCCCTTCTTGAGCGACTCGATCTCGTCGCTCTGGGCCTTGAGCTGAACCCGCTTCGGCTCGTACTTCTTCTGCAGATCGGCAAAGTTCCGCTGACCTTCGTTGGTCTGCATGACAGCCGGCTGAAACATGATGACGGCAATTTTGGTCACGCCTGCAGGAGCAGCCGCGGTGGTCGCCGGCGCAGTGGGCGCCGGATCAGTGGTGGCGGCGCTGCCGGCCTGGGCGAGGGCGCTGACGCCGAGCCCGGACGCGAGCATGCAAACGAGTGTTAACGAACGCTTCATGGAAATCAGAAACTCCTTCGGTTCTTGGGTGAGGTCGCCCGCATTTCTGTGCGGAAGCGCACTTTCGCTTCCTGGCTTTCCCGTCTGATGCGCTTCGTGGAGGCTACTTCCCGGCTGGAAAAACCAGAAATGCAAGCAGAAACACGGACAGAGGACATTCTCAGGAACTCAAGCGAATTATAGGTGGGCCGATGAGCAAGGTCAAACTTTGTCTAGGGGAAGTGCTCGTTTCTCGCAAAAGAAAAGCCCACGAATCCGCGGGCTTTTCTGCTCTTTTTCTCAAGATAAGAAGTTCAGTAGGAATGATCTGCCGAGCATTTCTTCGCTAAACGTCATACTTTGTGAAGCTTAGGAACGCGTGTCAAGGCCTACGGTGTGGGAACTTGGCCGATGGAGTCAAGAACGGCGACTATGTCAGGGAGTAGCTGGAACTCAGCCACCCCGAGATTCTCACGAAGATGCCCAAGTGACGATGTGCCGGGGATAAGAAGAATATTCGGAGAGCGTTGCAGCAGCCAGGCAAGCGCCACCTGCATGGGCGTAGCCTGCAACGATGCTGCCACTGTGTCGAGCGCTGAGGATTGCAGTGGAGTGAATCCTCCCAGTGGAAAGAAAGGCACATAGGCAATCCCCTGCGCCGCCAGGTCGTCGATAAAGCTGTCGTCCTTTCGATGTGCCACGTTGTACAGGTTCTGGATGCAGACGATCTCGGTAATCTTCTGCGCCTCCGCTAACTGCCAGGGTGTGACGTTACTCAGGCCGATGTGACGAATCAGCCCCTGCCGCTTCAGTTCGGCTAGCACAGTCAAAGGCTCCTCGATTGAACCTTCCGAGGGCCCCATGACTCCTCCCACGCGAAGATTGACGACATCGAGAGCATTCAGGCCCAGGTTGCGCAAGTTGTCGTGTACGCCATCGGTGATTTCCTGGCGCGAAAGCGCGTGGAGCCACGACTTGTCCTCGCCGCGTCGAGCGCCGATTTTGGTGACAATGACCAGACCCTCGGGATAAGGATGGAGAGCCTGTTTGATGATCTGATTGGTGACATGCGGGCCATAGAAATCGCTGGTATCGATGTGGTTGACCCCCGCCGCAACTACTTCGCGCAGGACGGCGATTGCCTCCTCGACATCGCGCGGAGGTCCCCACACCTGCGGGCCGGCGAGCTGCATGGCGCCATAGCCCACGCGGTTCAAGGTCATGGACGTACCGGGAAGCGTGAAATTGCCGCCAAGCTTGTTTTCGAATGCCATTTGTTTTCCTTTCGAGGGAGACTGGTGTTTAGATGAAGAAAGCTTCAGGTTAGGAGTTCGCATTTGCCGCAGCCTTCACGAGCATCCTTAGAGCCGCGTAAATTGCCTGTTCAGGCGCGTTCGGCCGTCAGCGTAGACGCGATTTTGAAAGCGACCATTCAGGTTTTGCTGAAGTCAGGAAAGGAACAGCTCACCACCACAAGGGTGGCTATGCGAGCCGGTGTCTCTGTCGGAACGCTGTATCAATACTTTCCCAATAAGAGCTCGCTGTTACAGGCCGCTTTGATGCGTCACATGGACGAAGTGACGGAGGCTGTAGAGCGCATCTGCCTGGAACAGAGAGGGCGCACACTTGCAGAGATGGCGACGGCGCTCATTCACGCATTTCTTGCTGCGAAAATGCGGGATGTGAAGACCAGCATCGCGCTTTACTCCGTCAGCTCAGATGTGGATGGAGTGAGAATTGTGCAGCAGATGGCAGTGCGATCGAACGGAGCCATCGCCGCAATGCTGGCGAGCTCTCGTGAGCCCATGACGAAAGACCCGCAGCTTGTGGCTTCGATGCTGCAGGGTGCGATGGCAGGGGTCAGCCGGAGACTGCTCGAAAGTGATGCTCCGGAGAAGCAGTTCGCCGCTCTGCGCGATGAACTCGTTTTGCTAGCCTGCGCGTATCTGGCAGCCTGTTCGGTGCGGACGATTTAGAGCGCCTTCTTTAAGGCTAGTCCCTGGAAAGCTCACGGCATCGATTCCATAAAGAAAAAAGCCGTCCTCTCAGTGAGGACGGCTTTCGTTCTGGTGCGGTTAGAACCCGATGCGGTTAGAACGTGGTGCTGACCGTCAGGCGGAAGGTTTTGTCCGGCTCGCGGAGATCGTAGAGAGAGCCGTACAGCTGTTGTGACTGTGCATAGCTGTAATCGCCTGCACCGCCAGCGGGGAACATGCTGCGGGTGATCAGATTCTTACCGTTGAAGGTGTCAAACAGCCGTAACGGGTTGTAGGCGTAGTAGATGCGGAATGGAGCGTTGATGATCGGCATCATGACCGAAATCTGCGCGCCCAGGGACATGCGCGGCACATAATTCGTACCTGAGATGGGCCGAATAAAGCGGTCGAACTGAATCTGTTGACCGCCGACGCAGGCGCCGTTGACATAATTCGGGCAGCCATAGAGGGGCGAATTCAAACTGTCGAAGCCTTGCGGGCTCTGTTTCAGCTGTCCTTCGTTCAAGGCCATGTTCATGCCGAAGTCGTCGAAGAATTCAAGCGCTGCCGTACGGCCCACGAGCGGGATACGGTACTCGACGTTGCCGGTGATCTGCGTATCGCCACCGATGGGGCCAATGCCATATACGGGGAGGGGCACCTGCACGCACTGGTTGGTCTGCGGATTGGTCGGGTCGCGCGGAACGCAGACTCCATCCGGGTTGGTGAGGTTGAAGAGCACCTTCGTCGGAACAAACCCGTACGGCGTAGCCGTGCGCAGGTCGAAGCCGCGGATTTCGCTCTCGCCGCCGCCGTAAAAGCGGTTGAAAGGCGGAGCGACATCGCCGCTGATGCCCTGAATGTATTGTGCCTGGACGCGGTAGCCGATCACGTTGCGGCCTTCATTGTTCAAGCGGAACCACTTGATGGGGCGGAACTGCTTGTATTCGATGACCGGCTCAAAGTAGCGGACGTTGCCCCAAAGCCCGGCGAGCTGCAACGCGGAGGAGAACGATGAACCGCTACGCGGCATGTAACTGGAATCGAGCTTGTTCCAGGAGTAGCTGAGCGAGATCATGCTGCTGATGATGCCGTCCAGCGAGTTCTGGCCCTGGATGCCGCTGCGGAAGGCGAGCGTCTGGAAGAGGTTTTGCGAGGCTTGGCTGAAGGCCGTGACCGACGAACGATTGAGCGAGTACGTGATGCCGATGCGCTTGAAGGAGTGCCGGATCGGGTAGGCTCCGGACACCGTGAGGCCGGTCGTGGACTGGTTGTAGTTCTGCGTCAGTGAAGTGACGGCAGCCGAGGTATTCGCGTCCGCGCCGGTGACGTTGTAGGCCTTGGCGGAGTTGTAGTCGGTCTTCTGCGAGAAGACCTGGAAGCCGAGGCTGATCGGCTTGTTGCGCAGATACGGCTCATTGAATCCGAAGAGCAGGTTGCGCGACAGGTTGCCGGCGCTGGCCTGCACGCTGAGCGTTTCGCCCAGGCCAAGGAAGTTGTTGGTCTGGTAGTTGAGGCCCAGGAAGGCGCCGGACTGGCCGCTGACGCCGCCGTTCAGGCCGATGGAGTTCTTGCCCTTCTCATGCACTTTGAGAAGCAGGTCGACGGTGCCCGCTTCAGGGTTCTGGTGCGTTTCGGAGTCCTGGTCGACCTTCAATGGATCGAAATAGTCGAGCTGATTGAGACGCAGGATGCTCAGCTCCCAGAGGTGGCTGTTGTAGATCTGGCCTTCTTCGAGGGCGAGCTCGCGGCGAATGACGAAGTCGCGGGTGACGGTGTTGCCCTGGAACTCGATCCGGGAGACATAGAACGGCTTGCCTTCTTCAAGATCGACAACGAAGGAGACGGTCTGCTTGCTGTCGTCGATGGTCGGTACCGGCGATGCGGAGAAGTTGATATACCCGAGCTGGCCGTATGCCTTCTGCAGGTTCTGCAGGCCTTTGCCAAAGGCGGTGAAGTTGAACCAGTCGCCATCCTTCAACGGGAACTGCGCACGAAGCGCCCTAAGGTTGGCGTCAGGCACTGCCTTGTTGCCTCTGAAGGTAATATTGCCCAGGCGGTAGCGAGCCCCTTCCTCGACGGGGATACGGATATCGATGCGCTTCCCCTTGCGCGGCCGGAAGGTGAGGATCGACAACCCGCTCTCGTTGCGAATCCGCTTCTGCGGGTCACCCGTAGAGGCGCGGAAGTAGCCCTTGTCGCGATACGCCTGACGGACGCGCTCGCCATCTTCTTCAAGCTTGCTCTCGTCGTAGGTCCTGGCGAAGAGGTTCTCAAAGATGATGGAGTGCGGAATGCCGATCGGCCGCAGGTTCTTCATCGCAAAGCGAAGCTGGCGCGAGCTGAGGTGCTGGTTGCCGGTAAAGCTGATGTTGCCGACCTTGACCGTGGGACCTTCCTTGATGAGGAAGTTCACCTGCACGGAAGCGGGCGGGATCGTCTTTACGTCAGCCTTGATGGTCGCAAACTGGTGGCCGTGCTCGGAAAGAAGCTCTTTGAGCACCGTCTCGACACGGGCGATGCGGGTGGCATCGTACTGGCTCTCGACGGAGAAGCCGACCTTTTCCTTCTTCAGGCGGTCGAGCACATCGGACTGCGTGACGGAATTCAGGCCCTTGTAATTGATTTCGCGGATCGTGGCCTTCTCGCGGACGTAGATGTCGAGAATGATGCCGCCCTTGGGGTTCTCTTCGCGCTCGATGCGGACGTCTTCGAAGTATCCGGTGTTCCAAAGGGAGTTGAAGTCGCGTTCGACCGTCGTCGGGTCGAAGGTCTCGCCTTCATGACTGAAAAGGCGGGCGACAATCGTCTCCTTGGGGATACGGCGGTTGCCGATGACGCGAATCTGGGTGATCGTCTGCTGCTGTGCCCATGCCGAAAAGACGGTGAAGCAAAGAAGAACGAAGGCCAACGGCTTCAGCGTGCGGCGAAACTTGCGGCTCGCATTCTGGCTTGTTTTGATTGGAGAGCTTACGCTCTCTCGCATTGCGGGAAAAATAGGCACACCCTCACTGCAAAAAATCAGATCGAACTTGAGGAAAAGGCGATTATAAGGGACCGGAGGTACTGTTCCCAACTCCGGAGCATCTTTGCGTCCACCACTACCGGTCATCCGGGTAAGCCGATCCGTTCCAGACCACCCCGGCGGCCGCGACAACCACCGCTAACTTTCCAAATCTGCATGGATGTCGAAGCCATCACCATTCCAGACGATTCTAAGAAGATTTGGTTTGCAGCAAACCTGACAATCCTCGACATAAGACTGTTTTCCGCCGGCTGACTCGTCAACCACAGTTTCATTCCACTCTCCACAGCCAGCGCATTGGAAACCCGCTGCGTACGGCATCGCTTGGTCCGCCTTTAGTCTATCGGAATGAAGGAGTTTTCGCTGCTTACGCGCTGACTTTTCGCACTTCGACCAGCGTGGAATAGAAGGTGGGGCCACCGCCGATGTCGGTCAGCCGCTGTGAGGTGAGCAGATTTACGTTATTTCCGCCGGGGGAAAGCTTGTTCCAGTTCAAGCGTCCGGCAACTACGCCCGACGGCAGGCTGCCGTTCACTTGCGCGATCATCCGCAGACTTCCGCGATCGTTGAAGATCTCCACGGTGTCCCCTGCGCGAATGCCGCGCGCCTCCGCGTCGTCGGCATGCATTTCCAGGCGGTTTGTGTGTGCCGATTCCATGCGCTGATGCACCGGCAGGTTGGCGAAGGTCGAATTCATATAGTTGTCAGCCTTGCGGGGCAGAAATTCGAGCGGGTAGCGGGTCTGCTTCGTATGGCGCGACTCTTCGGGCGGGACAAAGGACGGCAGCGGATCGAAACCTCTGGCCGCCAGAGCCTCCGATAAAAATTCGATTTTGCCGCTGGGCGTCGGAAACGGGCCGGTCGCGAACGGCAGAAATGGCTGGCCCTCCTTTTCCGAGGCAAATTGCAGCCGCTGATGGCCTCCGGCTGCGTTCAACGTCGCTTCCGTCATGGCCGCCATCCACGGGTCTTGCTTCTCCGGATGCTCAGCGCGGAGTGCCTGCGCGATCAGCTCTTCGGACGTGTCGCGGAAGCATGGCTCCGTAAAGCCCATGCACTGGGCAAGCTGCGAGAAGAGCCAGACATTCGAGCGGGCTTCACCCGGCGGTTCGATGGCCGGGTTTGAAATCTGGACGTAGTAATGGCCGTAGGCTCCCTGCACGTCTTTGTGTTCAAGAAAGGTCGTTGCGGGCAGCAGGATGTCGGCATAGTCGGCCGTGTCGGTAAAGAACTGCTCGTGGACCACGGTAAAGAGATCGGGCTGCGCCATGCCGCGCAACACCTGCGCCTGGTCGGGTGCTATGGCAGCTGGATTCGAGTTATAGACAAAGAGCGCCCTGACCGGCGGTTCGCTGAGCGTGGTAAGCGCGTGGCCGAGCTCGGACATATTGACGATGCGCGCATGCCGCTTAAGCGGGCTGTCCAGCATCAGGTCGGGGCGTTCGAGCGCGGCTTTGTCCCAGGCGAAAGCGCCGCTGGTCGAGAGCTGCAGACCTCCTCCGAGATGCTTCCACGCGCCGATGAGCACAGGCAGCATGGCAACGGTGCGGGCGGCTGTTCCGCCATTTTGACTGCGCTGGATGCCATAGTTCATGCGGATGACGGCGGGCGTGGTCGTCGCGTATTCGCGGGCAAGACGCTCGATGCCGGCTGAGGGGATGCCGGTCCATGCAGCGACGCGTTCGGGCGTATAGTCGGCGACGCGTTGTTTCAGCTCGGCAAAGCCATACGTGTTTTCGGCAATGTAGCTCGCGTCTTCGAGGCCCTCGCGCAGGATGACATGCATCATGCCGAGGGCGAGCGCGACATCCGTTCCCGGATTGATCGCAATGTGCCAGTCGGCAAGCTTCGCGGTACGCGTCTTGTAAGGATCGATGACGATGAGCTTCGCGCCGTCACGGCGGGCCTCTTCGATCATCGGCCACAGGTGGATGTTGTTGCCGTGGATGTTTGCTCCCCACGCGATAATGTAGCGCGCGTAGCGGAAGTGCTCCGTGTCGGTGCCGAGCTTGCGTCCATAGACCGACATCAGCGCTTCGCCCCCTGCAGACGCGCAGATCGTCCGATCCAGTTGCGAGGCTCCCAGCCGATGAAAGAAGCGGCGGTCCATCGAGCCATAGCCGAGCGCACCAATGGTTCCCGCATAGGAATAGGGCAAGATGGACTCGGGACCGTGCTCGTCGCTGATCTGCCGCAGTTTTTTTGCGATGACGTCCAGCGCTTCGTCCCACGAAATCTGCTCGAAGGCCTCAGCTTCCCTGCCTTGCGGCAACGGCCCTTTGGCAACTCCGGCACGGCGTTGCATGGGATAGAGCAGGCGATCGGGCGAATAAACCCGGTCGAGATATTTCGCTACCTTGCCGCAGAGAAATCCCTGGGTAACCGGATGGTCCGGGTCACCCTGCACGCGCGTTGCCCGCCCTGACTCGTCGACGGTGACCAGAACACCGCAGGAATCAGGGCAATCATGCGAGCAGACGGTATGGACTGTTTTTGCGGCTGGCATAGCTAGATTGTAGGTGCGGAATGCCGTGTAGGGTAGCTTAGTCTGCAGAACGGTTTCCGAGGCTAACTCTATACTGGTAAGAGCAATGGCAAATTTTCTTCCCGTCGATGAGCAATTAGATCTGCTCCAAAAAGGAGCGGCAGAGATTATCCGCGTCTCCGATCTGCGCGAGCGTTTGGAAAAATCGCGGCAGACCGGCACGCCCCTGCGCGTCAAGGCCGGCTTCGATCCCACCGCGCCCGACCTGCACCTCGGCCACACCGTGCTGATGCGCAAGCTCAAGCACTTTCAGGATCTCGGCCACCAGGTCATCTTCCTCGTCGGCGACTTCACCTCGCTCATCGGCGATCCAACGGGCCGCTCGGTGACGCGCAAGCCGCTCACGCGCGAACAGATCAACGAGAACGCCAAAACCTACACCGAGCAAGTCTTCCGCATCCTCGATCGCGAGAAGACGGAAATCCGCTTCAACTCCGAGTGGCTCGACAAACTCGGTTTCGAAGGCGTCATCCGTCTCGCCGCAAAGTTCACCGTCTCGCAGATGCTCGAGCGCGACGAGTTCCACAAGCGCTTTCAGGAAGAGAAGCCGATCTCTCTGCACGAAATGCTCTATCCGCTAATGCAGGGATACGATTCCGTCGCACTGAAGGCCGATGTCGAGCTGGGCGGCACCGATCAGAAATTCAACCTGCTGGCAGGCCGCGAATTGCAGCGCCACTTTGAGCAGCCCTCGCAGATCGTCCTCATGACGCCGATCATCGAAGGACTCGACGGCGTACAGAAGATGTCGAAGTCGCTCAACAACGCAATCGGCATCCACGAGCCGCCGCAGGAGATGTACGGCAAGCTCATGTCGATCAACGATGAGCTGATGTGGCGCTACTGGACGCTGCTCACCGACCTGCGCCAATCAGAGATCGAGCAGATGCAGGCGGACGTAGCCAGCGGCAAGCTACACCCGATGGGGGTAAAGAAGCTCCTCGCGCGCACCATCGTCACTGGCTTCCACTCAGAAGAAGCCGCAAAGGAAGCCGACGAGAATTGGGCGCGCCTTTTTCAACAAAAAGACACCTCTGCGGTGACTGAAGAATCCTCAGTCGATCTGGCCACGATCGCGATGGGGGAGCCAGCGCAGATTGAACGCGCTTTGAATGACCCTTCGGTTGAGATTCGTGTGAACGTTGCGAAGCTTCTCGTCGCGCTTGGCATCAAAGCGTCGCGCACCGAAGCGGAAAAGCAGGTCGCAGCAGGAGTCAACATCGACGGCGCAACAACGACACAGAAATTTCTCGATGTGGCAAAACGGCCTGCACGCATCCCTGTACGCGTGGGTAAGAAAGCCAAAATAGCCGTCATCCACTAAGCGTGACCAGGAAAGAACGTCATTCTTAGCAACGCAAAGAATCCCAGCGATGCGTGTTTGGTACATCGTTAAGATTTTTCGCTTTGCTCGGGTGCCCCATCCTACGTGTAGCGAAGGGTGGGATACCGCGAATGTTTATGGACCGAAATTCGCGCCCATCCGACTCTTCAACGATTCGATTTTCCACTGACCACTCGCAAAGCCCTGCCTCGCCGCTTAATCCAATCTCACCAGATAAGCCTCGCCCTCTTCCGGCTTCAGCTCTTTCGCAATCTCGACCGCGCGTTCTTTGTCATCGTTCAGTGGACGAATCCTCACCCAGTGTCCCGTCGGCCCGGTGAACTCGATGACGTTGGCCGTGTGGTATTTGTGCTCGAGATGCTCCTCGAGTTTCGTCGCTTCCTTCTCCTTGCTGAATGCGCCAATCTGCACGCACCAGCGGCCACCTTCGTCAATCGGCTTCGGCGCCGCGTACACATCGATGCGCACATTCGCCGTGCCTGGGCGCCACACGCCGACTACTTTCGCGGACGCAACGGAGAGATCGAGCACGCGGTCCGGCACAAACGGCCCGCGATCGGTCACGCGCATTACCGCCATCTGCCCTGTCTGCAGATTCGTCACGCGAATCAGCGATCCCATCGGCAGCGTACGGTGCGCAGCCGACATCGCATTCTGGTCGAAGATCTGACCATTGGCTCCGCGATGGTTGTGATACGGCGGCCCATACCAGCTCGCCAGCCCGGTCTCCGTATAAATCGGCGAGTGCGCCGCGACGAACGCGTCGTCCGCTGTCTCCGTGGTTGGCTCCGTTGCGCTGGGTGTACTCGCCGTTACCGGTGGCGCAGTTGGCTGTATTGCGGGCGATGCCTGTTCCGGCAGCGTACGGATTGCCGGCGGTGGCGGTGGCGTATAGGCTGCCTGCTTGTTATGGGAGCAGCCCACGATCCCTGCAAGCCCCGCGAAAACCGCGCATGCAAAATACTTCCTGTCCATACTCATCCGCTTCACTAGCGCCGCTCCAGGTGGTCTGCAAGATTCCGCAGATGATCCGCTGCGATACGCAGCGCCTCTGACGAATTCTGTCTCACCTTGGGCACGACTTCATCATTCAGATAAGCAATCACCTTGCGCACCTCTTCTTCCACGCGCGGAGCGACGTTACCAACATGCTCATCGACCTTGCGTCCGAACTCTTCAAAGGGATTGCAGCCTCGCTTGGGCTCGTTTTCCGGCATGGTATACACACTCCTCTGCACTTTTTAGTGTGCTTTCGCTTATTGGCAAGGTCAATGATTCTTGTTCATGGAGTGCCTAAGCCGTTACCCTTCATCGGGCATGCATCCAGTCCCCTGCTCAAACCATCCAACTTGAATGAATGCAGAGATCCAAATAACGCCAGAGGCGGTAAGGGGGTCTCATACCCGATGCGTTTGAGATCTACTTTTCTGGGCGCAAGCTTTTTGCTCCTTGCGCTATTTAGCATGCCCGGTTTTTCCCAACAAAACGCCATGCCAGACGCTCCTAAGCCGGTCGACCCCAGCGTCAATACGCCTGCGGCCGTCGAAAAAAGAAAGTGGTCCGGTGTCGTGGAACCGGGCGAAACCATACCCTCGCTCTCGGCAAAAAGTAAACTTCTCTTCCCGCTCCACGAAGAACTAACTTGGACCGCCTGGTTTCCGACCTTTTTCTCTTCCGGATGGCAGCAACTCCGCGACACAGCTCCGCGATATGGTGTGGATTCAGGCGCCTACGGCCAGCGCCTTGGCGCAGCAGCCATCCGCGACCTGAGCATGCGCACATTTTCTGATGGCGTATTGCCCGCCCTGCTGCATGAGGACCCGCGCTACTACCGCAAGGCGGATGGCACCATCGTTCACCGTGGTCTTTACGCGGCATCCCGTGTTTTTGTGGGGCAACGCGACTCAGGCAAAGGCGGTTTCAATACATCGGTTATCCTCGGTCATGGCATGGCCTCGGCGCTCACTATGGCTTACTATCCCGACAAGAGTTCCAACGCCACCACCGTTTTCACTACATTTGGCTTCTCTCTACTGGGTGAAGCCGGTGGAGATCTGTGGTCGGAATTCTGGCCTGATGTGCGCGACAAGTTCTTCCGGCGCCATAGTGAGCAGCCCTGAGTTTTCTGTCATCATGTTCAGGTCACCCCCAGAAAGAAGTGCGTCGAGATACGTCCAATCCATATGCAGTTTGGTTACAACCGGCTGGTGCACCGTCGAGGATCGGGCATACAGCATAGATCGCCGCTGAGTGTCGTATTATTTTTCTTCTTTTGCGGCTGTGTGGCCGGATCGGCAAGGGCGCAGCAGTCTCTGCCGGACGCGCCCTCGGCTGCCATGGAGCTGGCGTCCACGCCCGACCCGGGGCAGACCTTTCCTCCGGCCGCGCCCGGTCCGCCGAAGTCGACGCTGAACCCTCGCGCAGTGTTTCCCTCGGCACAGGCCTCCTGTGGCGATACGCAGTCAAGATCGACTGCCTCGCCGCAGATGAGCTGCACCCCCATGTACGACCCCTTTCAGAAGTTCATCAACTCCGCCGAACCGCACCCCATGACGGCGAAACAGAAGGCCATTCTCGCCGGGAAAGACGTCATCGACCCTTTTAACCTCCTCACCATCGGAGGACTTTCGGCCATTACCGTCGCCAGCGATTCCCACTCCGCTTACGGACCCGGCCTTAAAGGCTGGGCCAAGCTCTCCGGCGTTTCGTTCACGCAGGACATGACCAACGAGTTCTTCGGCACCTTCCTCATCCCCGCAATCGCGCACCAGGACCCGCATTATCACCGCATGCCCAATGCGTCCTACAAGCGGCGCATCGCGCATTGCATTTACCAGGTGGTATGGACACAGGGTGACGACGGCAAAGGCATGTTCAACTACGCAAACGTCGTAGGCGGAGCCTTTGAAGAGGCGATCAGCGACGCCTATGTTCCGTATCGCGAAACCGGCTGGAGCGACGCGACCGCGCGTTATGGCACGGCCCTTGCGACGGACCCGATCGGCAACTTCATCACAGAGTTCGTTCCCGACCTCGCCCGCCGCGTCAACTTCCACGTCGTCTTCGTGCAGCGCGTCATCAACCGCGTAGCGATTGAAGAAGGCCAGTAGTCATAGCAGCCAGTTTTCCACCGTCAATGACGAAATATGCTCAACTTGCTGATATTTATTGCGCGAGATACTTCTGCATCGCCGTTTTACCCGAATTGATCAGCAACTGCTGGCGTTCAGCCGACATGCGGAACTCCGTGGTCCCATATCCACCGACGGGCAGGCGGCAGACGCTCGACTCGTATTGCCGTATGATCGCCAGATCTGAGCTGTCGGTGAGCGTGTCGATCAATCGCGTCACCCGGTCGGCCGCCCGCAGCCGCGGACGTATTGTGTCGGAAACGTCAGCCCCGGGCACCATCACGGAAGCGTCAAGATACAGCCCAAGGTTTCCAGCCCCATTGGGATCGGTCGGCCCCATCACCGCCACCACGTCTGGCGTCGACAGAGCAATCAACCGCAGCGGAAAATTCGACAGCACACCGCCGTCGACAAAGATGTGGCCCGCCTTAACTCTCTCCACCATCTGGCCGCTCCCATTCAGCAGACGGTAGGTGCCCCACTCGGGCTTCCAGATCATCTCCCGCCACACAAAAGGAATACTCATCGACATGCGCACCGACTCGGCCACCGGAACATTGGGGGCCGTGCGCGCATTCAGCACCACCATCTCCTTGTCGGTCACATCGGTCGTCACAACGGAAACGTCTTTGCCGGTCTTCTTCGCAAAGTCGGCCCAGGTGACATCCGCCGCCATGCCTTTCTGCACCAGCCGGTCACGGAACCAGTTCAGCGCCTTATCTCCGGCATAGAACCCTCCGCACTCGTTGAAGGAAAACAGCTCACGATACAGTTCGAGATGCAGCAGCGCCTGGATGATCTTTTCCTCGACGTTCTCCAGCATTCCCGAAAAAGGAAATCCGGCCTGCTTCATCAGTGCGATCGTTTCGCAGCCTTCGATCAGTTGCTTCGTGAAATCACTCTCAACCGGCGCATCCATAAATGAAGCAAAGACAGGGTTTCCGGTTGCCGGATCGGTCTTCGTGCACTCCGTGAACAATTCCTCCGGAGAATAGCCTGCGCCGGTCAGTGTCGCGGTGATCGCGCCGGCTGATGTCCCGACAATGCGCCGATGCGTATGCCCCGCCTGCTTAAATACTTCGAGCGCCCCTACAAAGGCCATGCCTTTCGCGCCGCCGCCTTCAAACACCAGATCGTAAAGTGCCATGTCGTTTTCCTGTTCCGGGAGAGTCTTCTGGGGGAATGGTCGCTACCATGCATGAAAACGTTACGCGTGGGCAAGCGAATTGTTTGCAAAATGTCACCGAGCCCTATCCCATTCACCCCCAAGCATCCCCGTCTAAACACCAATTCTCACCATTCAGCCGAAGTCGTTTCTCTTGGCCTTGACGTGAGGCTATGCTGGAGGCTGGTAAAGTCCTCTGGAAGCGGCAGTTACCTTGACCCGCACTTCCCCCGAGGGCCGGTAAGCATTTAAGCTTGGCTTTCCTGTCCGAAAGACAAGAATCCGGCAGTTCTAACCGGCAGGTAAGCATCAGGAGATTGAAAAAATGTCGAAAGCCGTCAAGTACGCAGAGCGAGCGGTAACCATCGCCGCACAGGGCGCCTGGTCCGTCTTT